>OLVW01000632.1_pt1 | contig 34526 bp, 27 predicted proteins | sample 1673301 | NCBI WGS metagenome assembly OLVW01 (sample SAMEA3178941, study PRJEB25190) | human gut metagenome
CGCTGATCGCCAACCAGCGCAGGTATAATCTGGAATCCACCAACAACATCGTCAATTCGTCCGGGCGGCGTGTCCGGGGCTTTATCGGCATTGAAGCCCTTGTGCAGCCCGACCTTACTCCCAACAGTTGGCGAGTATGACCCCCTATAAAGGAGAATTTGGGTGTTTTGCTGCGTACGTGCGTACGCAGCAGTCGGCTTTCTCTGTATGCACGTACGCAGCGATTGACCGAAAACGCGCCATATAAGGGGCTTTGGTTGGTGGTCAAAACGACCACCAACCAACCCCATAGCGTTAAGTGCCGGAAAGCGGCACTTGCCAGCATCCACCCAAATCCCCAAAATGGGAATCAGTGTGAGATGGCCGTTATCAGACCGTCTATCTGCCTGTTACCATTTTGGTAACAGGCAAAACCAGTGGGTCAAAATGACCCACTGAAAAAGCCGGACGAGCTGCGGGCAGGGATTCGCAAATCGTTGCTTGTCAGCTTGCCCGGTGCAGGAGTGCAGAGGGTGCAGCCCTTTGCCCCAGTGATATGATGCTGTGCGTCATATGCTACTGGGTATTATCTGGCGCAAAACGGCGGCAGATCCAGCAGCTCCGCTGCTGCGTTTTTCCACGCCAAGCTGTTGAAACGGAGGGATGCCTATCTGAAATTAACACGACACAACGGACGAGCCGGAGCCCACGGCACCTATAACCCAAAACACAATGACCGGAGTTTCAACCTTGCCAACAGCGAACACATCGACCCGGAACGCGCCAAGGGCAACATCTACTGGGACTGCTTTCACGGTTTCCGTTCGGCTCTCGCTCCACAAGACCCGGACGATCTGGCGGCGACCTTCTCAGATGTGGAACGGCAATTCTATGAGAGCCGCTATTCCAACTTTGTGGAAAGCCAGAACGAGCGCAACGCCAAGATCCGGCACACGGAACGCAACCGCTCCATTCCTGACCTGCTGTCCAGCCGCAAGACCTGCCCGGAAGAGACCATCTACCAGCTTGGAACGCTGGATGAACACGCTTCGGCAGAGGACTTGCTGAACATCGTCACCGAGTTCATTGAGGAGTTCAAGGCTAAATTCGGCGACCATGTTCATGTGCTGGACTGGGCGTTGCATCTGGATGAAAGCACGCCCCACATCCACGAGCGCCATGTGTTCGACTGTGAGAACAAGTACGGCGAGGTGGCACCCCAGCAGGAAAAGGCGTTGGAAGCGTTGGGCTTTGAGCTGCCCGACCCGGACAAGCCCCTCAGCCGCCGGAACAATCGCAAAATCTCCTTCGATGCCGCCTGCCGGAAGATGCTATTTGAAATCGCCAAGCGGCACGGGCTGGAATTGGAGGAAGAAGCGGAGTACGGCAACTGCAAATATCTGGAAAAGCAGGATTTCATCCTTGCTAAACAAAAGGAGCAGCTTGCCGCCCAGCAGAACAAGCTGGACGAATTGACCCTCAAGGTCAACGACATGGAAACGCTGATCGACGAGGTATCGGCTGCGGCTTACGACAAGGCGGTGGAGGTCGTGACCGATGTGGTGCGCACCGAGACTCGGAAAGAGGATATGCGGATGATCGAGGACACGAAGAAGTGGGTGCTGTCCCCTGAACGCAAAGCTCCGCAGGCCACGAGAGAGTACGCCGCTCACCGTTTGGATGGCGTGCTGGACAAGTTTCTCAAGACCATGCAGACCACCGCCGCCCACCTGCAAGAGAAGCTCCTGAAGCCGGAGGCCCGGCAGAAAGGCAAGGAGCAGGTCAAGGAGAGAGCACGGGATTCCGTTCTGCAACTGCTGAACCGCTTGCAGGCAGAACAGGCACAAAACAAACCAGCGGCACAACCCCGCACACAGGAGGGGCACTCGGAAATTTGAACCTCATCGGGAGCGTCCGGGGCAGAAAGCTGGCACTATCTGCCCCGGCACCCGGTTACAAGGATATGGAGGTGCAAGTGAAAGAAGTTCCGATTTGGCAAAAGAGTAATCTGACCTTGGAGGAAGCGGCGGCTTACTCTGGGATCGGTATCAATAAACTGCGGTCAATGACCGATAGCGATGAATGCAAGTTCGTCCTTTGGAACGGAACCAAACGACTGATCAAACGCCGTAAGCTGGACGAATATCTGGACAAGGCATTCTCGATCTGATGCGGTGTAGAAAATTGACCGTTTGATGTTGCAGGGAGTCTTGCGTCATGGTATACTCATGGCGTAAGGCTCCTTTTCAACATTCTGTGAATGAAAAGGAGAGTTTATATGCAAAGACGTAAAGATAATAAAGGCCGTGTTTTGAAAGATGGCGAGGTCTACCGCAAGAGCGACGGGCTGTATATGTACCGTTGGACTGCAAAAAACGGAAAACGTCATACCATCTATGATGCAACCTTGGAGGGGCTGCGCGAAAAGGAAGAGAAGATCCAGCACGACTTGGCAGATGGCATCCGCATTCCGGAGTGCAGCTTGACCCTGAATGACCTGTTTGAACTGTGGCGTAAGAACAAGGTGGGCTTGAAAGAGCATACCTTCGCCAATTACGTCTATATGTACAATCGGTTCGTCCGGGATGAGATCGGCATGATGAAGCTCAAGGACATTCGCAAGTCGGATATCCGCAGCTACTACAATGGCATCGTCCGCAATGGCAAGATGGCGTTGAACACGCTGGAAACCATCCAGAATGTTCTCCATCAGGTCTTTGCGGTGGCGGTGGACGATGAGTACATCCGTGTGAATCCCACGGATGGTGTCCTGACGGCCATTAAAGCCGCCCACCAGTACGAAACGCCCAAACGACACGCTCTGACCCTGCCCCAGCAGCAGGCGTTTCTGAATTTCATCAAGAAAACGCCGAAGTTCCAGCACTGGCTCCCGATGTTCACCTTCATGCTGGGTACCGGATGCCGTATCTCGGAAACGGTTGGCCTGTGCTGGAGCGACATCGACTTCGAGAGTGGGTTTATCACCATCCAGCACAATCTGGTGTACCATGACCACGAGGTGGGCGGCTGCTATTTCACCATGTCCACCCCCAAGACTGCTGCAGGCAAGCGGGCAATTCCAATCTTGCCCGAAGTGCGGAAGGCACTGGAGCAGGAACGCACCAACCAGCAGGAGCTGGAACTGGTATGCGAATACGAAATCGACGGAATCTCGGACTTCGTATTCCTGAACCGCTTCGGCCAGCCGCAGAACCCGCAGACGGTCAACCGCGCCATCAAGCGCATCAGCGTGGCACACAACGAAGCCGAGCTGGAAAAGGCCGAAAAGGAAAAACGGGAGCCGCAGCTGCTGCCGCCCTTCTCCTGCCATAATCTCCGGCACACGTTCTGCACCCGGCTGTGCGAAAATGAAACCAACCTGAAGATTATTCAGGACATCATGGGACACCGGGACATCAGCACTACGATGGAGATTTACGCAGAAGCCACCAAGGAAGCCAAAGCCCATTCCTTTGCAAATCTGAACGGTAAACTGGGCATTTCGGTCTGAAATCCACTACACCAACTACTACACCACTTTTACACCAAATTGCCGGTAAGTTGTGGAGAGTTGCGTAGGGTGACGTACGGGAGAGGGAAAAAGGAAGCCGCATGGATAGGCTTATAAAGGGAAATAAAGCCATTTGTGAGCCTTCCTTGACCTGTCCCCACCATGAAGCCGATTGAACAGTAAAAAGCAAAAATCAAACGTATATACGTTTGATAAAATTCCATAAAATGTAAATTTCCTCGTTCCTGTACCAATTTTGTACCAATCTGCGGCACGTTTTGTCAGGAATCGAAGAGATTTGGTACAAGACCACCTGTTGTCCGTGAGGATGATAGGTGGTCTTTTTTGGTTCTTGACGCTTTTTGCATCACCTAACCTCATTGTTTTTTCCGTGAGATATGAGAATAGCAAAATACATTGTAGAAACGCTTTAACGTAGCATAAGGAGATTTCAGGATGAAAGAAACAAAAATCAAAGTCCTTGCACTCCTACCATTAGAACTGCCTAAAGTGGTCGAGCTGGATAATACGCTTGAAGCTATGCGGAAATTTGTAGGCGGCAACATCGAATGCCTGCCCCTGTATGATCTTAATTCAGAGTTCACATTGGTCTGCAACGATGAGGGCAAACTGCTGGAACTGCCTCCGAATCGGATGCTTTGGGATGGCGCAGATTATCTAGCTGGCTCTGGTTTCATTGCCGGAACAGACTTTGAGGACAACATGACCTCACTGACAGCAGAAGAAATCGCTTACTATACCGAAAAATACCGGGCATTTTTAATTGCACTTTAAGGAAGGCGCATACCATGACCCATGATGCTATGACCGAGCACTACGAAGAAATCACTGTCTGCGGCAAGCCTGCACTTTTCACCAGTATCCGCATCAAGAGGGACACCATACCCGAAGGGCTATATGCCTATGATGTCCGGCATGATGATGAATGCCGTGGCATTCCCTGCGAGATTGCACCCTTTATCATGGTCAACCACTTGGGAACCATCATCTTGGCTGAACCGCTGGAACTGCCGGATGATGGGTGGCGGTATATTGACGAAGAAACTGACTGGAACTATGATCCATTCGACGGAGCAGAGAAAAAACAGAAGCCTTGCACAACCGTAGCAGAGTTTATGCGCTTTTGTATGAACAATCCGTTCTAATCCAATATGTCAGGCCGTCTTAAAAACTGACGGTTTGACATAAAAAATGATTGCCTCATCATAGGAGGCAGTCATTTTTTATTGTGTATATGTGTATACACAATATCGTCAAAAAGTCCATGGTCATTGATAGGCTATAACACCGTTTTTCAAATACAGCCCCATGCTTTTCATTCTGCAATTTCATCCAAAAGGTACTGGATGCGACTGCTCGCGGTGCCGGGGATCTTCATTGTCCCGCCGGGCTGCAGTTCCTTTCGCAGGTCACAGGCCGGCGGGTACCCGGCATCGACTGCCACCTTCAGGTAATCCATCGCCAGTGCCGAATCACGGCTGATGCCATCGCCATTAAGGAGCGCCACCGCTACGTAATAGCACGCGGCCGGGCTGCCCAGAACAGCCGCTCGCCGCAGCGCCTGCAAGCGGGCAGCGCCGCCCTGGCAGAGGACGGCCTGCAGCAGAAACCGTCTTTTATCGGTCTCCGGCAGCTTTTCCATAAAATGGTTTGCCTCTGCCTTCTTGCCACGCTGGACCCCCGCAAGCGCCCGCCGGGCGGTGCTGCGCAGCCACTCAGGGTCGCTGCCCATCTTCGGCAAAAGCTTTGCCCACTCCCTTTCACATGCCGCAGGGCCGATCCGGAAAAGCTGATTCGGGCGCACCATTTTCTGGATCAAATCGTACAATGCATTGCAGGCGGGGTTCTGTTCACGCAGCGCCTTGATCCTTTGCTGGATTTCCTCCTGAGCTTCTTCCCTATTCTCAATGCAAAAGCTCTCGCCGGAGGCCACCTCGAGCAACATGATCCCCAGCGAGTACACGTCCGCCCTTGGTGCGATCACCACACCGCCGCGGAGGCGCTCCGGCGCGATATGGCCCGGCGATCCGATGATGATACTTTCCTCGCTGTACGCCGCATCAAATTGTTTGGCAGCGCCCAAGTCGCAGAAAACCACCTGCCAAGAATCTTTCGCTTCTTTTACATAGCGCAGCATCGTATTTTTCACTTTGATATCTCTGTAAGTATATCGCGCGTCCGCCAGCGCCTGGATTGCTTTGCAGCCGGTATGTCCGAGACGAACTACAAGCTCTTCAGGGGTCATCCCCGCGGCGTCATAGGCGGTGGGCAACACCGGCATCAGCTCCTCCTCAAGCAGCAAGGAGATTTTCTCGCCATTGCTGCCCATCCAGACCCTTGCGTCGTACAACGTTGGGAAAAGTGCTGAGGCCGAGAAGTGCTTCAGTGCCTCCGCCTCGCGAACCGCATTACGCTCCGCGATCACCTGGTACTGGCGCCGCAGCGCCTCGTCCAGCTCCAACCCGGCCGGCGGGTCGATCGGGGTCATCTTGACCACAACCGGGGTGGGTTTATCGGTATTGCCAACCCGCCAAACCGCGCCCTGAGCACCGCGGGAGAGCTCGTCCATGAGCTCATAGCGTTTTTCAGGGAACGCCTCGCGGAGAGCGCGCTTTGCTTCAGCCCGTGTGAGTGTGATCATGGTCTTTTTCCTCCTCTCACAGTTCTTCTACCTTCGCCAGCAAAATGGTCGCGTTATCGCTGTATTTGTCCATCGTGGACAGCTTTGCGATTGTGCTTGCCGATACGCCCAGCCGCAGCAGCCATTTAAGCCGACCTTGGCAACAGATTCCATCGGTACATAACACGATGAGGTCGCCTTTCTGCAGCACCAGCTCGTTTTCTTCATACTCGGCTGCGCTTCCTCCGCCAAGGCAGGAAATCAGCAACCTGGGGTTGTCCGCGTCATGCTGAGGCTCGAACAGCTGCTTCAGAGTCCCGTCGCGGTACAGGAAGGCTGGCGAGTCGCCCGTGGCACGCAGGAACAGCTTGTCCTCCGCAAAAACCGCCGCTGTCAGGGTGGTGGCTGCCACATAGCTGTAACGGTTGATTTCGGTCACCACCTGCTCCGCTTTGCTGCAGGCCTCTTCCAGTTTTTCTTTCACGCTGCGGTCCTCGCCGATGGGAGTATAAAAGATCTCCCCAAGCTCGTTGGCTGTAGCCGAGCTTGCCAGTTCGCTATAAACACAGCCACCGACTCCATCGAGCACGGCCGTCAGCAGCGGTTCGACCTCGGTGTCCCAGACTCCGCTTGTCTTTTCACGCTCTTCCACCACGCTGCGGCCAACGACCCAGCGGTCTTGATTGCTCCGTCGGCCTCCAGGCATCGTGCACACTTCATAACGTACCTTCATTCCTTTTTCTCCTCTTCCAAAATTTTCTCTATGAGTTTTTTTGCGATCGGCTTGAGCTGGCTGCTCGTACCGGATACCTTCTCCCGCGAGAAGCAGCCTGCGTAGTGCTTGCCGTCCTTTGTTTCGACGGAAAACGACAGGAACACGTTGTTTTTATCACTGCCCTGGATCGTCGCGTGCCAGTTTTTGCCAGCACGCGTGCGCCGGGGAAGCGCAGCCCATAGCCTTCTGCCGTCGCTTCAAGCATCGAGGCCAGTGCTTCGCGCACACCAGCATCCGCAAGGGGCACAGACAACACCTCAACTCCGCTATTTTCGTAGGTGACCTTGCCGCTCTCCGTCGTGATTCTCTGGACCAAGTAGGGCGTTAACATCGCGCCGTCCGGATGAAGAACCGCTCCGATATTCAAGGCGATTGCAAGGGGGCAGGTTTTGATCGGCCCCTGCCCGATCGCCAATTGTTGCCAGCTGCTCAGGTTCTCCGGATCAAAGATGAGCTGCGGGGCAAGTGTCGTGCCCCAATCGAGCTCGATCGTGTGATTGAAGAAAAAGCTGTCAACCGTTTCCTCATACAACTCTTTGCCGACCTGCGGCGCTTTTGCAGCGAAGTATGTGTTGATCGAATGCTTCAACGCTTCGGTCAGATTGACTGCCCCATAGACCGCGTTGCCTGCATTTTTGATTGCCCCCTCCTGACCGGTATCGGTGTAGTGTGTGTCCATGCCGGACGCGAGAATCGCCGCAGCATCAACGATTTTCTGGGTCGACCCCGGCTGAAGCGAACAGGTCGTTGCCGGCGGATACCAGAAATCGGGTTCCTTGTTGAATTTCTCCATTTTTTCGCTCAGGTTGTTGAGCTCGAATTCCAGGTTCTCACTGGGGCGCTCGGCAAGAATGCGCACCGCGCCGCTGTCGACATCGACCAAGACGCAGCTCCCGCGGAAGCCATCCAGCAACTCGTATCCCCACCGCTGCCAGCCCGGATGGACCGTCGTCTCTAGGGTGCTCCCATGCCCATGCGGCACCTCACTATAGAAAAGGGAATCGGCATAGAGTTTGCGAAGGCCGCTGGTACCGTAAGTCTTGCTGCGCATCCCGACTACGCTTGTAAATGCCGTTTCAGTGACAAGAGCCGGCATGCCCTCTTCACTCGCGACGGTAAAGGCCGTGCCGTCGCACCCGGTGATGACCCCTTCGAGCGTCTGTGCGCGGCGCCGCTCCAGGAGATACCCGTTCTTTTCATCGTCGAGGGCCGGGTCTACGCCCGGGAAGAGGGCGGCTTTGCGGGCTGTTGCAAAGCACAGTGCTGCACTGCCTGTTACCGCACCACACCCCAGCAAAAATGCCCTGCGCGTCATAATGTACTTTTCCATTTTTTCACCTCACCTCTCGAGATAGTGCCTTGCTTCCACTGCTTTCAGATCCCCAGACCCAACCAGCGCAGCGCCTACCGTAAAATAGGTGCTTGCCAGTGCCGACCCGCCCAGTGCCAGAAAAGGTGAACCCACACCGACGATCGGCCCGAGCGCAAACGCGCTGACCGCATTTACTGCCAGTTGTGCTCCCAACTGTGCCGTACAGGCAAACGCAAGCACACAGGGGAAGTTTGCCCCCGCGCGCCCTGCTGCAGCAATGCCCCACAGGACGAGCCCCGCAAAGAGAAGGAGCACCAAGAACAAGCCAAGCATGCCCCAGATCTGAGCGATGCTTACCAACACCATGTCATTCTGAGCGGCCGGTATGAATACCCGGCTATCGTTGCCAAACCAGCCGCTGAGCAGGATGCCCTTGGCTGCTGCGCTGCTCTGGAAGCCGTCTCCGCTCCCCAGAAGGCGGTCGCAGATTTTCCGGTAGATAATGGCACCGGGTTTGAAACCGATCTGAAAACACAGCTTTGTGACCAGTACGCCCGCATACAGGGCCAGCCCCGCAAAGCCAAGGCCGATGCCTGCCCACCGCAGCTGATGTACCGATAGGAACAGCACCAAGATACAATTGATCCAGATCAACGCAAGGGTGCCGAACTCATTGCACAACGCCAGCCCCATGGAATGCAGCGCCAGGATCTTGAATACCGTCATGGTCTTTTCTCGGTCCGGTTGTTCGCGGTCCGTGGCGGCACGCACTGCGGCGATCATCGCCAGAAGGCGTTCCGCTTCGGTCAGCTGGAAACTGCTTCCGCCGATCGTCAGCCACGCCCTCGTCCCGTGGCTGGGCGGCTGGGCCAGAAGCAGCAGATACATGCCCACACTCAGGGCATTGACCAGCCGGATCATGCTGGCTGCCTCCAAGCTCGCCAGCCAGAAATAAGACATTGCGCCAAGCACCGCCATGACCATGGCAACACACGTATGCAGGATCAACTGTGCGGTGTTGCTGCTGTCCAGCACTATCTGCGTGGCCATGCCCGCTGTTGTCAGCATCGCCACCAGCCGAAAGCCTCTCTGGTCGACACCAAAAACACCTGCAACCACTGCCGCCGCAAGCCATGCCGGCAGCAGCCAACGGCTGGCCACCAAAAAAATAGCTGCGGCCCAGCCATCCTTCCACACCAGAAGCGCTGCCCATGCCAGATGCAACACAACCAGAAACAAGGCTGCGTGCACCACTTCCTTGCGGATCTCCCGGCGCCTGACCTGATGCCAGATGAAGCGCGGGAGCTTCACCCCGCCCAGCAAAAAGCGGGCCAGCTGGCTCAGCGCAAATTTTAGGTCAGAACCAAGCTGCCGTACCCACTGGTTCGCTTCTGCTTTTACACGCTCCAGCATCCGGATCACCTCCCGCTCATTCACGCTCCTGGTAATCATGGTTTTTCTTTGCATCGTTCTTGACGGGAGCTTCTTTGATTTTGAAAATGCTCTCATCATTATGGATAATTTTCATCTTACGACAGGTTCCGTTCGGTTCCATGCGGCTTCGATTCACGCTGATGTACACCGGACACCCTTCCACAAAGAGAAGACGTTCTTCCTTGTATTTCGCGATCAAATCAAACGCAAAATCGTGTTTTTCCGTGTTAATCCGACACATGCGGCCGTCACCGCCTTCCACTTCGCAGACGAGGTCGGGTCTCACGCGCATGTAGAGTTTTCCGCTTTTTCCGCGGAAGACAACGATGGGGGGTTCGTCCGTGACCGTAAGCTTCGCCGCGAGGCTGCACAACGGGTAGTTCTTCAGCTCGATCACCTGCTTGATCATCGGGTCTTTTACCGCACCGCCGGGCCACTTCCAACAGATACCAATGTACTCACCGGAGCCGGCCGTGAGGTGCTTATCATTGAGCTCAATGACGGTGCGCTCGTTATCCCGATCCAAGACATTCAGAATATAATTGCCGAAAGCCTCTTCTTTTTGCGGCGCAGCCGGTTCACTCACCGCGTTACAGAGGTTGCGGAGCACCTCGACAGCCGTCCCGGAAGACCCTGGGCTGCCGCCCTTCTTTTTGAGCATCGTGTATACCAGCCCGCAGATAGCGGCAATGACTGCCAATTTGAACACGGTCAAGCCGATGCTGCCGCCCGTAGAAGCAGCCGTCTGGGTCGCGGTCTCCACCGCACTCGAAGCAACATTTGTAGTCATGATCTGACTCCTTTCTTTTTGGAAAGCCATTTTCCTTTCAGTGACCCTATGATATCAGATCCGATACCCCTAGCGCCCGGAAACACCCCTCTTTTCGGCCCTTCCCAGATTTTCACAATTCTTTCACATTTTTTTACAAATTTACAAATTGCGTGCCACGATGCATGCCGCCATGCCAGCCAGATCCAGCAGAAAGGCCAGCACCACGCAAACGATGGCCAGGGCGTTTCCTTTTGAACTGAGGCACACAGCCATGAATTCAAGCGGGCTGTGAGATGTGGTGTAGCGTCGGAGCAGCGTGTCGATGTCTTTGATTTTATCTGTCTTTGTGTCAGCCGCCAGCTTCGATGTGGCAACTTCACTGCGCAAGCTGTTCAGCCGTTCACTCCAAACGCCCTGCCAGTTGTCTGCGTCGGTAACCGCATCGGCATCGTCCAGTGCGGCGATACGGCTGACCATGACCGTGTTGGTATCCAGCAGGCTGATGTACTCTTCCAGCGCCGCCCGCAATCCAGCGCTGCTCTTCATGTCCATGCCCGCATCTGCATTGTTCAGGGCCGTGTCAAGCAGGCTACGCAGCTGTGCCGGATCCTGCTCTTTCTGCAGCAAAGTCTTTTCCAGCTGGTCAATGCTCTGAGCGGCCAGAGTCGTCCCCTTTTCCAGGCTGTTCTGCACCCGCTGCAGGTCGTTCCGGATAATCTGGTGAGCCTCCGCGCGCGCCGTCAACGCCGCCTGACGCTGGATCGCGTTGGTCAGCTGTGCCGACAGTGCATCGGTCTGCTCTGCCGTCAGGCCCTTGCGCTTCTTCTGCTGGACGATTTGCTCGATCTCCTGCGCGACCTTCGCCTTCGCAGTTTCGTTATCCTCGGCATCCAGCGCGGCAAGCGCATTGTCCACCTCCGCCTTGGCCGCCTCAAAGTCCTTGTTGGCCACATCGTCCAGTGCCGCTTCAAGCGCCAGATAGCTCGTGTCGCTCATGGGGTCAAACCCGTCCGATGTCTGGCCCCGATACTTGGCCAACATCTTCTCGGCGTCCAGATCACCTTCCACGGTGTCCAGCGAGGCGCGCACGGCCTCCAGATTCTTCCACAAACCGTCGCGCGCTGCGGTCAGGCTGTCCCCTACTGCGTCCTGAATGTCCAGTAGCTGCTCCGTGTACTTCGAGGTGATGGTCTGCTGTGCCGCGGCGGCGAAACGTTCTGCCGGGTAGGCTGCCAAGACCATGCTTTGCGCCGAAAAAAGTGAGGAGAGCACCAGCGCCACCACATAAATGACCGTCAATTTCACTCCCTTTTTCGGCAGACGCTCCAGTGCAGCTTTTGTCAACTGGATGACCAACGACAGCCCCCTACAAAGAGCAGATTCAGAACCGTTTTTTCTTCAAAAAAAGATTCCTTTAGACCGATGCCGGTCGTTACCAGCGAGATCAAGTTCGAGGCAATCACGACCAGTGCGCAAGCTGCCCCTACGCTGCTTGTCCGGGTCCGGATATCGTACTCCTCCATCTTGTGTCACTCTCCTTTCATTTTCGTTTGCTGCTTTTGATACTCTACAAAGGCGGCAATGTCCTTCTCAAGCCGGCCATCCAACACATTGAGTTTTTCGAGGTCGGGCAGGTGGTTGGGTTCTTCTGTCGGTTCAAAATGGTTCAGGCTGCGCTTTTGTGCGGGTTGGCTCACCAGAAAAATACCGGCGGCCTGCCATGCAAGACTGCCAAGGTCGCACAAGCTCCCTGCCAGCACCTGCCAGGGCTTGCGCTCCCACAGGATCTTGGCGAAAGAGACTGCCGTGGCTGCCGCAAACGCCCCAAGACCCAGGTACAGGACGGCCGCGCCGACCTGCTCCAGCGGCAGGGTGGCCAGCATCTGTACAGCCGCCACCACCTTGTCCGGGACGAGAATATACAGCAGCACTGCCCCTATCACGACGGTGATTCCTACGTTTTTTTTGTCATCCTGCGGTTTGGACGGTACCACATGCACTGTAGGCTGCGGGGTGCCCTCCATATCAACTTCTTCGCGTTCTTTCAGTTCCATTGCTTTCACCTCCGGGTGGGTATTTTCCCCTATGCTTGCATTTTAGCATATACACGCTTTCGCGCCGCCGGAATACACCCCGGTTTTTCACTGTTAAAAATTTTTTTCAAAGGAGCAGGATCCTGATGCCCACCATACCGATACCCTGCACCACAAGGTCGATGCCCCTTGCCAGCCGTATTGCCCAAAGCAGGCGGAGCGCACGGCGGCCGTGGATGCCCCGGCGCACCAACGCACGGCGGCGGGCGGGCGAAGCCAGCACGGCCTGCGCCAGTGCATCCACGTCTTCCACATGCAGCAGCGCAGAGAGCGCCTTTTCTCCGTCGCGGCCGGAGACCGGCAGGGCGTTGTGCACCACCGAGATCATGTTGAAGAGTGCAAAAAAAGCACAAGTCCGGCTGCCGGTCCGGGCACAGCTCCACAGCAGTACGCCAATGGCCGCCAGATCCGTTTCGATCCCGGCAAGGCAGATCTGCAGATACTGCCGCCTGCCGCGGGCCGAAACGATGGGGCCGGAGTCATTCCGGACATAAAACGCCATGTCCGGCTCCAGCAGCAAGCCGATCTCCTCCACAGGGCAGCCGCAGGCACAGTTCGCGGTCATGTGCCCGCATTCGTGGAGCATATCAAACGCTAGAAAGCCCGCAAGCAGGGTGACCGGCCCGGGAAGGGCCTCTTCCAGCGGGGTGCGCAGGGCCAGCGCCGCGCCGCAGCCCCAGGCAAACAGTGCAGCACCGGTCACCGGCAGCAGCGCATTGCATACGCGCGCTGCCGGGCGCAGGGCCCGCTGTCCTTTCCGGCTGAACCGATGGAACACGATGCGTTTCGGCGCGCTGGCACGTTCAAACATGGATGCTCTCTCCTTTCCGTCTCCGGGGCGCGGGCCTGTGTGCCCCGCCGTTCCTATATCTTATCATTTCCGCCCTGCTCCGCCGCCGGAAAACGGCACAAAAAAGGCAGCCTGCGTGATGAGCCGCACAGGCCGCCTCGAAATAAATGTCATACCATTTAATTTTGCTTGAAAACATTTTTATTGTATGCCGTTCCGGAAGCTTTCATAGCGTTCCCGGATGCGGTCGATATTCAGCACGAACATGCCGGGATGTTCCTGCTCGACCTTCTGCTGGATCTCCAGCGCCGCACAATAAAGCTCACCGGTTTCCGCATGCCGGGCGGGGTCATGCGACAGCAACTCGGCCAGCCAGAACATTACCCAGGAAGTATCTGCGGCATGGGTACCCGGTGAAAGCTGTTCCAGCTTCTGCCGCAGGCGGATGGAAGTGCGGTAGCATTGTTCGGCTTCTGCTGCATATTCCGGCTTTTTGGCCAGCAGCTGCCCCAGATTATGGCAGGTCCATGCCACCTCTGAAATGTTTTTTCCTCCGCTTTCGCGGTTCATCTCTTCCCGGAGCTGCAGCGCCGTCCGCAGCAGTTCTTCCGCCTCCGCAAAGGAGCCGCTGTCACGGGTCAGCACCTTGCCAAGGTTGTCTGCCGTCCAGGCATAGTCCCGCCGGAACCGGCCCGGGTCCTGCTGATACAGCTGCTGTCGAATGGCAAGTGCTTCCCGCAGGACAGCCTTCGCTTCCCGATGAGTCGCCACATCATGCGACAGCGAAAGCTGATATCCCAGATTATCGCAGGCCGTGGCATATTCTACCCGATATTTGCCCGGCTGTTCCTGTTCCAGCCGCTTCCAGATGGCCACAGCCTGCCGCAACAATTCCGCCGAGCGGGGCTGATATTCGTTGGTTGCAGACATGAGAAAACCGATCGTTCCGCTCTCAGCGGCATAGCGGTAAAGACACTGCGGATTCTCCGCCGACAAAAGCCGGTAGATTGAAAGTCCCCTGTCATAAAAGCGAATACTTTCCAGGCGGCGGCCACGCTTGAAGTCGTGGAAGCCAGTGATGCAGCAGGCCTGTGCGACCCCTGCCGAAGGCGGGAGTATCGGCAGGGACAGCACGCATTGTGCAAGGTCCAGTTTGCGCATGGCCCGGCTGTTTTCCTCTTGCGTGGAGAGATAGTCCTCCTGCCGGATCATCTGCAAAAATCCGTCATACTCCGCCGCCGTCGGCTTCAGCTCGTTCCAGATCAGCTCACGGATCAAGGGGTGAATGGTCAACAGATTTGCCGCGGCATCCCGCTGTACCCAGCCGTGGGCCGCAAGGTCACGCAGGGCAGCCTGCTCGGCCGGGGCCTCGCCCCGCAGGAACAATGTAGCGTCCAACCCGCCCTGAGGCAGCAGCAGGGTGTGGCAGAGTGCAGCCCGGTAGGCACCGATCATGCCGGTCAAGTCGAACAACACCTTTAAGTGCCCGTAAATGGTGGCCTCGGTATAGCGGCGGTCCTTGTCGCTGGGTACTTCCTGCGGCAGGGTGTGGAGGTCGGCTTTGCGCAGGGCGTCCAGTACCTTCTGCGCAGTCAGCGTGCCCCAAGCGTCCCCGACGCACCGGGCGATCAGATAACAGGTCAGCGTGTGGCCCTTTACATCCCGGATGATCTCGCGCAGGGTGTCCTCCGGGCTGGCGGTGTCGTACTGCCGCATCAGCTGCAGCAGCATTTCCTCCGGCAGGGGGCCGATTTTCACCGGATCGCCCCCGGGCTCAAACCGCGTGGTGATGATCAGATGCGGCCCGGCCAGCTCGATCAGATCCCGGTAGGCAGGCTCCCGCTGCATCTGGAAAAGTGTCTGGCTGCTGCTGTCAAAGTTGTCCATCACGATCACGCTGTCGGGGCCCATCCCGGCCAGCAGGGCAAGCTTCTGGCGGTAAAGTTCTTCCTCCTGCTGTTCCTGCGTCAGGCTGGTGCGGGACGGTGTATATTGGTAACCGCTGAACTGCAGATCCAGGATGGTGCGGCGCACCGAGTGTTCGTAGCTGAAAAATGCCACCTTCCGGCCCTTCTGTTTGCACTGCCGCAAAAAGGCGCGAACGGTCTCCGTTTTGCCAAGGCCGCCCCAGCCGGACACAAAGATGGGCCGCACAAGGGCCTGCAGTTTCTGTTCCAGCTGCCGCAGCTGTTCGTCACGGCTGTGGGGTACAAAGTCCTCCGGGCTGGAAAGGTTCTCTTCCAGCAAAAAGCGCGGGGCATTCAGCTTTGCAAGGATGGCATTAATCCCTTCCAGCATCTCCTGCGCGGTGCAGCGTACCGCCGGGTCCGGCTCCTCCGCACACCGGAGCAGTGCGTTCAGCTCCGGCAGGACAGGCCATGCCGTGTGCCCGACATCCGTCTTGTAAAGTTTCCCGGGCGCCAGTTCTTCGGCCAACCGCGCCGGCCACTCGCGCCAGGCAGCCGCGGCCTCCTTTTTGAGCAAAAAGCGCAGCAGCACGCCCACCGAATAGACATCGGCCGCCGGGGTCAGGCAGAACGGTTCTCCGCTGTCCGCTCCCTGTTGCAGCTCCGGCGCGCAGAATGCCTGTGTGGTGTACAGATCCTCTGTCGGCAGGATGGGAGCCGTCTTTTTGCCGGACACATCCAGCAGCCGCGCAGAGCCAAAATCCAGAAAGACCACTCCGCGCAGCACGCCGCTGTACGGGTCGCCGTCCGTGCGGTGCAGATCGCCGTCCACAAACAGATTGCCCAGCGAGATATCCCCGTGGATCGCCGTTTTGTGCAGCGTCTGGAGGGCCTCCAGCGTGAGGCGGATCAGCCGCAGGGTCGTGAGCACATGCGGCACGGCCGTCACCCCAGGCCCCTCCGGCTCCGGCGCGCCGAACGGGTGCTCCGCGCTGTGCGGGTACGCAGCGCACTCGTCCAGCATTTCCCGCAGGAAAAAGCCCTGGGAGGCGTTCAGTGTGGGCAGATACAAAAAACTGCAGGGCAGCGGGGCAGCATCGTCCTGTGCCGCGCAGAGCGGGCTGCCGTCCGCCCGCAGCAACGCGCGGACAGCCAGCTGCTCCAGATGCGGCAGCGCATGCAGGGACCCGGTGCGCATACGCTGGCTCATTTCCAGCTCTTTTTGCGCCTGCCGGGCCAGCCGATCGTAAAAGCTCTTCCGCATGGCTTCGGGCGCATCCGGCGCGCCGAGTGCCGGATCTGCCGCCAGGCCGTCCACACGGGTACAGCCTGCAGGGAAGATCTCCTTCAGGGTCACGTCCAGCGCGCTGCCATCCAGCCGGGCCGCATAAAGCAGCGCATTCCCGCTGGCAGCCGTGAAACGCAGGATATGGAATGTTTTTCCGTCCATCGTGCGCAGAACGGTGCCGTTTTCCAGCGGGGTACGGGGATCGTAGGTGCTCATGTGCCTCCTCCTTTTTTTACATCCTGGTTCTCAGTATAGCACCCCGGCGGCAGAAAGCAACCGGCGGCCCGTTCAGGCAATGGAGATGAGCGCCGCACTGTAATCGTCCCTTGGGTGAAGCTGATCCAGGCAGCGTTCCAGCTCCGGGCCGGAAAGGGCGCAGGGCAGCGTCCGTTCCCGGGCGGGCGGGCGCAGCAGCCCGTCTGCTCCATCAGTGAGCAGAAGGAATTTCCCGCTCGTGGGCAGAAGGGACTGGTAGACCTTCAGATGCCGCATCATGTCTGCGTTCATCGTCAGGTCGGTCGCATGCGTCCCTGCCACGCAGGACGGGGACGAGATCACCGAAACGCTGTCGGCCGGGGCGCCTTTGGGCTGCAGCAGGATACAGCCATCGCCCAGATGGGCGCAAAGGTAGCGCCCGGAGTTGTCCGCCGCAAAGGCCAGGATGGTCGTTGCCAATGCCTCCGGGGGCGCACCGAGCTGTGACGCAATGGTCCGCAGCGCAGGCTGCAGCACAGCCGAAAGCCTCCGCCGCACGGCATCCGGCCGTGCCAGCAGCAGATCATAGAATTCGTAGTAGAACAGCCGCGCGGTCATCATGGCCGTGTACTGTGCGGCTTCGCCCCCCAGCGGAGAGGAACCGCAGCCGTCGCACAGGCAGAGCGCAAGGTGGTCTGCCCCATGGATCCCGAACATCTGATCCTGCCCTTTCTGCCCGGCTTCCAGGTGGTCGGCCCCCGGTTTGGAAAAGCTGTAGCACTCCATGGTCACTGGTCTCCTTCCGTCTCATCGTCCGCAGGTTCTGCCGGGAGATCGGTGTCGATGTCATCCGAATCCGGCTGCGCGTTCCAGGCGTCCTCCATCTGCTTCCAGCAGCTTCCCGCATCCTGTTCCCGCTTCCAGTGTTCCATCATTTTCTTCAGGAACGTAACGCCCTCCTTCGGCTCCTCCACGGGCAGACCGACCGCTGCCCGGAGCAGCATACCGCTGAACTCGCTCATCGTGGTATGGGCGCAGCCGATCGCCGTTTCCAGCACCTCGTCATCGGGGATGCGGTCGATGCAGTCCACCATCACATTGTAGCTCAGAATGCCGCTATCCGGATCCATCCGGAAGCTGCCCCACTTCTGATTGAAGCAGCGGTCCACAATCACTTCCCGGACTTCTGCAAAATTTTCCGGGCAGATCCGGATCGGAAATTCCACTGCGATGAGGATGTCCCTTTCGCCGGTCAGCAGGTAAAGGGGCAGCCGGTTGAACACCGAGGCCGGTGCCGGGATCAGCATCTGGAAGAGCCCGGCATCCTCGTCATAGCTATACGTTCCTTCATGCTCGTCCAAAAACTCCCGCACGCATTCTGCAAGCTCCATCGAATATTCCCGTTCCATAATAAACCTCCCGAAAGTATGATCTCATTTCTGTACGATCCGGCGGGGCGTTTTCCCCTTTCCGGTGTGCACAGTATACGGGATGCGCCCTCCGTCCGGCCGGAAAAGCCCCATTTTTTTGCTATTTCAAAAAATTTTTTCCGGAAGCGTATTCCGGGGGAGGGGCTTTTCTGTTCCCACGGGGTGCGGGATGTGTTATTATAAGGTCAGAAGCAAAACGGGAGGAATGGATCATGCGCGACAAATGGCCCGTCGGTACGCTCCTGCATCTGCGAGACGGGACCGAGTATACGATTACTGCATCCAATGAGGCAGGCGGGACTGCGCTCATTTACTTTGCCAAAAAGCACGGCAGCGGAATCCGCACCGTGCTGAAAGAGGCTTTTCCGCTGGACTGGGTGAGGCACTGCGGCGTGCCTGTCCCACCGAAATACAGCGATCTGGCCGAAGACGACCCCGCCCTGCGCAGCTGTTATACTTTTTTAAGAGAACAGGCAGCGCGCGAGATGACGATCAGTCAGGCGGTGGCCGACAACACCCTGCAGGTGCAGCCGCTGCGCACCCTGCTGGACATCCAGTGGATCCGGGAGCCGGACGGCACTCTGTGGGAGATGCCGGATGCACTGTCCTGCTGCATCCTGGAGATGGACGACCTCAACCACCCCGACGGGCGCTGGCTGAAGGACATCCTGCGCGAAGCCATGGAACCGAACAGTCCGGAGCACCCGCTGGGCAATCTGCAGCCGGACAGCGAGCAGCTGCTGGCCGTGCCGCCGCTGCCGCTCACGCTGGACATCGTATGGCACCTGCTCAGCCTGCTGGAAAAACTCCACCACGCCGGGTATCTGCACGGTGACATCAACCTTGGCAATGTGTTCCTCACCATGGATCACACCGGCAAAAAGGTGCTGAGCGCACAGCTCATTGATTTTGGCAGCGCAAGGCCCCTGACCGATGGCCGGACAGCACCGCTCGGGCAGGAGGATGTGATGGCGACCGCAGGCTTCTGCGCGCCGGAGCTGTGGGGCGATGGCGAGCAGCAGCTGACCTCCAAAGCGGATGTGTACTCCGCTGGCAAACTGCTGCACTGCCTGCTGGATCAGAACACGCTGGAAGCCATGCGGTGCGGCTGGAACGACAGCTTTCTCTGCGAGCTGGACAGCACCGCGCCCCGCTACGATTCCCGGATCTCCCCGTCCATTCAAAAGGCCCTGGATCAGATCCTGGCCGGTGCGGCCCGGGAGGATCCGGCGGCGCGCAGCTCAGCGCAGGAGATGATGGAGCAGGTGGATCAGCTGCGCCGCAAACTTGCACCTCCGCCCTGGCAGGTGAGCCTTGCACTGCCGGAGCTGAACAGCCGCGAAGTGCTGGGGCGTGATGCAGACGTTGCAAAGCTGGAGGCGGCGCTGCGCGAGCACAGTGCGATGGTGCTGCACGGCTTTGCCGGCATCGGCAAAACGAAGCTTGTCACCCTGCTGGGCCAGGATTGGAAAAAGCGTTATCCTTTTACGCAGGTGTTTTATACCTTCTTTCCGGGCAGTATGGAAAGTCTGGTGGCAAACACGCTGGCCACGAACATCAGCACGGTAGAGACTACGGAAACGAAGAACGGCAAAACCGTTCCCCGGGCTTCCTCCCTTGTCATAGAGGATGTGTTCCGTGAACTGAACGCGCAGATGCGGCCGGACGATCTGCTCATCATCGACAATGTGGACGACGACTCCCGGCGCCGTTGGAGCGTTCTGGTGCATGACAAAACGCTGCCGGGGCAGCAGGATCTGTTCACCCGCCTGTGCGCCCTGCCCTGCCGGGTGCTCTTTGTCACCCGCATGGACATCTCGGACTGCAAGGGGCTGGTCTCCTTCCCGGTGGGGAAGCTTTCCCCTGCGCCGCTGCGCGCCATTCTGCGCCGGTACAGTGAGGATGCCGTCCGCCGCAGCGATGCAGAGCTGGATGTTCTGCTGGCTCTGGTGCGTCACCACACCATGACGGTGGATATGATCGCCCGCACATTGCAGGAGAGCCGTCTGACCGTGCCGGAAATTTATGCAGAATTGAAACAGGGCCATTATGATTCCGATGCCTTTGCAGAGATCGAAGGCAGCGATTATGACGAGCGCCGGATCGAGGGGCATCTCATCTGTCTGTTCCGTCTGGCCCGCTTTGGGGAAACCGAGCAGTCTGTGCTGCGCTGCGCCAGGCTCATCAGTGAAAACTACGGCATGCGGGAAACGCTTTTCCTTTCCTGCTGCCCTCATGCGACAACGGCCGAAAACACCCGGAATATCCAGGCGCTGGATCATCTGGTGCGGCTGGGCTATATCCGGCGCGAAACAAATGAGGATCATGAAGTTGTTCTACGCCTGCATACGCTGATCCGGGTGGTGGCAAAAAAGGAAATGCCGCTGGATGCCGCGCAGGCCGCTGCCTTTCTGTCGGGCATGCCGCGCGCCTACAAAACACGCGGTGTGGAGATCCGCATGGATGACCGGATCACCGTGGCAGAGGCCTATGTGCTTGCCTTGGAGGCCGCACCGCAGGAGCCGTTTTTGTCTGGTTACTGGGCCAGCTGCGCCTCTGCCTGGTTCCACAACGCGCGCCAACATAAAACGGCAGAATCTTTTTCCCGGATGGTGCAGTATCTCCCGGCGGCCATGCGCACCTACCGGCAGCTGACCGATGACGCATCGACTGCGGGCGGTGCAGCTGCTGATTCAAAAAAAGTTCTGGAACTTTACTGGAATCTCTGGCATGTGCTGGACAGCGCGACACCGGGCCTTGTGCGCCAAAACTGCGGCATCACTGAGCTTGCCCGGGGGTACTGGACGTTCTGCCTGGGTGAGCCGGACCGGGATCTACCCCGCCCGGTGCTGTTTGATGAGTACCGGAAATGCGGCGAGTTGCGGGCCGAACTGCGGAAAAAAATTTCGGAGATGTTCCGGCCCAAAGATTTTACAGACTATTGGGTATATACCGACATTTCCAATGACCCCGAAGAGAAACAGATCGAACTTGGAATGGCGCTGCTGGAACGCGTAGAGCGGAGATCGACCGAAGACTATGAAAACGGCCTGCGCCTCCGGAAGTGGCTTATTGAGGAGAGGGATCTGCATTGCCCGGAGTGGAGTCCGGACGCGCGCGGGGAACAGTTCCGGCTCTTAGTGCAGGAATGCCAGGATTATCTGGATTTTCTGCACCGGCAAACGCCGCCGGATGCAAAAAAGCTTGCCTCCTGCTGCAGTTCAGTCTGCGATCTGTACCGGGAAGAACTGAAAGATGATGGAAAAGCAGAGATATACGCAACGCAAGATTTCCGAATCGAGCTGGATTATCTGGAACATCCGGAACGCTATAAGCCGATCCGGGATCCGTGGGATATCGAACCATTTTGCTGGAATATTTTGTCCCACGAAGCGGAGTGGGCAAACGATCCGGAACGGGCGATGCAGATTTACATCCGGTTGCGGGAAACCTGCCAGCGTGCACAGATCGAGCTGGAAGAAACACCGGATCACCCGCTTTATGAACGGATACACCAGTCGCTTCAGCAGACTGTTCTGACGGCGGAACAGCGGCTTGGAAAAAATGCGCCTGCCACACCGTATGAACAGCGTTATCAGGAAGTATGCCGGCTGTTCAATGAAAAGCAGCGACAGCGGTTCCTGAGTATGCGGCAGCGGATCAAAGATGTGAAGATTCAGAAAGAAGTATCACAGAAGCCCCCGCCAACCGCACAGGAAGCCTTTCTGGCGGCGCTCCGCAACGGGACGGCATCGCAGACAGACATCGAAGCGTACCGGAAGAAGTTTTTTTCAGAGCTGACGTTCCGGTGCACGGGGCTGGACGACATTCTGGTGACGCTGCAGGAGACCGGGAACGAAGCCGAACTGCTGAAATGGCTGGAACAAACCATCCGCTGGAAAAATTCCCGTGCAGATTCCTCGCTTGAACAAACGTTGGTGAATGATACATTTTCTGCCGAGGATCGTGCAAGATTTTACAGCGGTCATTTTGATCTGCCGTACTACTATCTGGCTGCTGCGCATGCGGCCCGGCAGATTGGAGAAACCGCCAAAGCGTCTGCTCTGGCGGAGGAGATCTTTGCAATTCTCTCAGCAGACTGCCAGACCGTGCGGGAGTATTCGCTGGACTGGAACAGTGATAAACTTCTGCCCTGGCTGAAAACGTGCAGCGTATACGCCTATGATTGCAGTGTTAAGAAACAGTATGTCCGCGCCGGAAACGCACTGTCCACTGCCTCTGAGGATTTTCAGGCTTATCTGGATGATTTGAACCAGAAGCTGAAAGAACCTTCCACAGACCCATGGGGTATTTCGCCTGCGAAACAGGAAATGAAAAACTTCCAGGAGCAAACAGAGAAAATGTTCGGCTTTCTTGCCGCACAGCAGGACGCATTGGAAAAGGTCCTGCCGAAGCATCACCCGATCCTGGTGGTACACCAGAGGCTGGAAATCGCCTTCTGTCCGCCGGGCAAAGAAAGGACGAGGCTTCGCCGGATAAATGTCCGGGAGACCCTCCTCGCCAACCTGCACAGCTGGGATTCCTGGTGGCACACGGAAGATTGACCCCCCTGTACTCCCCGAAAAGTATTTCCCTGCAGCACAAATCGTGTTACAATAAACATATCTCCTCATTTCCTGACAAAGGCAACCATCAAAGGAGGAATCTGCCATGGCAAACGATATCGTAAGCCGGACCACTGCCGCCCAGAACCAGATCAGCAGATGGATCGAAGCTGCGCGGCAGCGGGATAATGCACTTGTGGAAAATGCGGAGGATCTGCGTGCGGCGCTGGCCGACCGGCACACGCTGATGTCCGCCGGGTTCTATACCTGCCGCGCGATCCAGCTGCGCTGCGAGCAGGCCACGCCCAAACCGAGCCAGAAAAAAACAACTGTGACGGACACGAAGTCTGCGGATCTTGCCGCAATCCCGAACCGCTGCCCGGATCTGCTGAAAGACCTGGAATATCCGACCCTGAGAGATGCGCGGCTGGTGCGCGGCTGGCCGAAGGACATCCGCAGCAATGTCGCAGAGCGGCTGGAAGAAGCGTTCGGCCCCCTGTACGAGGGGACCGACACCTGGAAGATCCCGCTGAGCCGGGACGCCCGTTCAAACCGCAGCGGCCGCAAGAGCGAGATCTACAAGCTGGCCATCGCTCTGGGGCTGACCTGGCAGGAGATCGACACGCTTTTCCTGCTGTACCGCCAGGGCTATAACCCCCACGACCCGCTGGATGTGGCCTTTTACATCCTGTACCACTACAGCGCCTCTCACAACCGGGAGCTCGCCTGGAAGGACATCATGGAGGTGCTCACGCTCTACCAGCTGAGTCTCCGCGGCTACGACCCAACCAACCCCACGGACCCGAAGAACCCGGTCGTGCAGGCTCTGAAACGCTGCCGCAAGGAAAAAGGTCATTCTCTCTCCTGGGCAGAGCAGCTGGAAGTGCTCCCGCTGTTCCCGCTGACGTCCGCGCAGGGCGGCGGCCCTGGCACCGGCTCCGCCAATACAGGCACGGCCGTGCTCCAGCGGATGACAAAGGATCTTTCCGCTTCGAATGCCGGCAGTTCCGGTGACGACGCCTTCAAGGCTGGACTTGCAGCCCAGATGGCTAAAAACGCAGCATACTTTGACTCGTTTACAATTTCCACGGATGCTGTACCCGCACCGGAACCCGAAACGAAATCCAAAGTGAAAACCGTATCGGACGTCAGCAAGCATAAAATGCGGGGCCAGGTCGAATCGTCTGCCCGGTATGGGCGCAGCCGGACGGCTGCGCTGGCATTGCAGGGGCTGCTGAAGGTGCTCGTCATCCTGTATCCCGAGGTTTACACGGTAAAAGATGTGACAAGAGATCACCTGACCGAAGAGGTCGTCAGCTTTGTCCGGTATCCTCTGGACAACGCCGGCCTGCCGAGCAATAGCACGGATCTGTTCACTGCCATGCTGGACCGTGTCGGTGCCCCCAACAACTCCACAAAAGCCGGGCTCGCGATTCCCGACCCGGAGGACGCACTGGAATTTCTGCGCAGCCGCCTGATCGTGCTGAATGACCATTGCAGCAAGATGACTGATGTACTGGACGGCCGCGCAGCGGTCAGATGGGCGCTGGATCACGATGACGTGCTCCTGCTGGGCTGGTTCCTGATCCGCGGTGTGATGTCCGGGGAGCACGCCGATGTGCTGGATGCGTGGGAAAAGGCCCTGCAAGAGAAACGGAAGCAACTGGTAAAGCAGGGCGATCTGGATCAGATGGACCTGTTCTCGCAGCATGCCGGACGCATCCTGCGCGAGATCCGGAGCATCCAGCCGGGCAGCGACCCGGCCGAGCAACTGAAATACACCATGAGTTCTTACAACCTGCTGCTGAAAGTATTTTCGGATGCCGGGTTGCTCTCCATGTCCGGCATCTACCTGCCGCGGCCGATGGACCGCCTGGTGGTAGCCTCGATCCTTTATCCCTACGAGCAGGGTCAACAGCGGTGGGATGAGGAACAGACCAAAACGCTGGATGACGAGTTTGCCTTCGTTCCCACCCGGGACGAGATGGTTCTGGATCTTATCCACTACCTGATCGATCCAGACGACCCGCAGGAATAAACGCCCGGCTGCCCGGACATCTGTTGCCGGGCAGCCGCAAAGGAGCTGTTGCAAAATGACGCAGCATCCACAACAGCACATTTCGAAAAATAGAACGTAAAACCGGACAATATAAAAAGCAAGTGTATCACAAATCCATCAAAATTTTTGATTTTGATAAAAAGTGATATGCTTGCTTTTTATTTTTACCGTGCTCACCCTCTCAGGCGCTAACGCGCCAGCTCTCCCAAAGGGAGAACCAAGAGCTTTGCCGCAGCATTTCTTGCCTCTCCCTTTGATAGACTTCCCACGGCTGGTGGAAGATGTCGCGTTAGCGACAAAAAGGGGAACAAGGTGGATTTGCGGAGCAAAGACGGAGAGGGCGAGGCCGCTGGCCATTTTGCAACAGCTCCTTCTTGCTTTGCTGTATAGTCAGCTTTTCAATTTCTGATCTTGTCTCAAATACTGGATCAGGTCTTTCTTATAGACCTTCCAAAGCTTTCCTATTTTGAAAGCAGGAATCTCGCCGCTGTTCAACAAGCGCAGCAAAAGATTTCTGCCAACGTGCGTAATTTCCATCACTTGTCTGAAACTCAGGACATCAGGATAGTCGTCTAACATCAAAAATCATCTCCATTCTGTAATTTTATCTAATCGTCATGCTGTTTTCTTAGCTGATTTTTCAACCAATTAGAGTTCCTGCACCCTTGAATATAAGGATTTACATGGAAACCGAACCATCTGACGGTCATTCAATATGCTTTCTGGTATAATTACCGGATTGATTTCCAAATCATTCAAAGTTCTCATGATTTTCTTTTTGTGCCGGATGTTGGCTAATGCCTCTAAATCATCCAGAGATTCAATATACTCGCTGACAAGTGCTTTCGTTTTCTCTTTCAGGTCACTCTTCTGCACAGCCTCCATTGCGCCTGAAGCACTATACCACGCATCCTTACCAAACGGCTCCGCTGCTTCGCGCAGAATCGTAGGAATCTCATCACTGATTTTTCTAAAATAATGTAGCAACAAATGATTTTAGAATTTCATCCTTGACAATCCATTTTCACGTTCAAATTCTTTCAGATAAGGACGTTTCAACTGAATTTCATATCGAACCAGATTCTTTGAGTGTTCCAAATCATCTGACGAGACAGTTTTTTTCTTTGCGCAATTCAAAAGCTGCTGGTGCTTGTCATAGAGTGTAAAATCATATTGGGAAAGGCTTGCCACGTTGCCTCATTTGAGAGGAAAGAACAATCCAGCAAACTTTTATATTCTCCACTGGTTGAAAAAGGCCTTCAAAAGCTATATTATGAATATAATAAATCTTTAAGGGGGTTCTGAGATGTCACTCTCTAAAATCAGTCATTTGCCAGAGAACATTAAGGTGCTGAGAAAAATGTTTAGCACCATAGATCCTTATGCGCGTTGCATAGAACGGATACGAGCAACTATCAAACAGGCTGACCTTGAAGTTGATTTATATGATGATGAGCAGGCTAAAGAGATATATAACCTCTCCTGTTCATCCGGTGGTAAAAATCTTCCAGAAGACTATGATCATTTTATAGAAGATATGAAAGTGGAACTAGGCATATCTTCACTTGGCGAGTTATTAGGTTATACGGAGTCGGCTCTTGCTGACAGATGGCTCATTACAGGACAGTATAATTTAATGAGGGAGGCTTTGAGCAATATTTCTTGGGAGTACGACCGGGACATGAATGTTGATATAACTGAACGAAATCTTCAGAAAAAACAGAAATATGTACTCGCATGGGCTGGCTCGGACGGGAATGAGAATAAAGTTCCTTATTGGAGTTCTGTAATTATAGTTACAAAAACAATGTGCTATGTTAGAGATTCGAGTGAAAATGATGAAGTAATAAATTGCGTGACAGAAAAAGTAGAGCTTCCTGATGACCCGGAGAAGGCTTTGTATCAACCTTTCAGAAGCATTGTAATGGCCATTGATAAATCAGGTGAGCTTTTCAATCTTTTTAGAATCAAAACACAACAGCGCCCGGTACTTCTTTATTTTAATACAGTAGGTGAACCTGCAAAAGATTCTATTAAGGAAATACTTCCGAGTATAAAGTCAAAAACAAAAGAAAGTTTTGCAAAGTTCATATCAGATATATTTTCGCTTCAAGAAATGTGGATTTGGAATAAGCGAAAGGGTACAATAAATAATGCGCCATCCAATGAACAGAGGCTCAGAACCATAAAGATTCTTCAATCAATGCTTCCACTTATTGATGACCATGGCTACTCTAAAATAATCGAAGTATATGAAAACGAGCTTGACCAAATTGAGCATATGGTAAACGAATATGTGAAGACTTGTAAAGATACTCCTCCGCTACATCTTCCTATAAGCGGTTTTGGAGATTTTACATTTTTTGAATATCCTCAACGTCTAAAGGAAGCCATCGATTATATCTCGGAGATTCCACCGGCATTAACCGGACTTCAAAATTATTTAATATCGTGGGAAAAAAGCAATAGCGCTTGGTTAGTATCAACCATTCTTTTATATAAAAAGAGAGTTAAAAAGATGTACGACAAAAATACTGCGGAGGAGATCAAAAAGAATTCTGAGGAGAGAAAAGCACTAGAGAAAGCCTGCATGGACGCTCTGCCGGGAGAATCGGTCTTTTACGAGCTTGCTGACCGCTGTTTTTATAGCCAACCTATATGTGTATCAGGCGAAATAATTTATAAAGATATCTGAACATGTTTATAGAAAAGCACGCAAAGTCAAAAGATTTTGCGTGCTTTTCTTTTTGATTAGATTAGATGCCGCTTTCTGTGACTTTTGATGCAATGACCCAACGCTATGAGGAAATCACCGTCTGCGACAAGCCTACGCTGTTCACCAGTGTCCGCATTAAGCGGGATTCTGTTCCTGCTGGTCTGTATGCCTACGATGTGCGGCACGATGATGAATGCCGTGGTATTCCCTGTGAGATCGCACCGTTTATCATGGTCAACCACTGGGGAACCATTATCCTTGCAGAACCTCTTGAACTGCCTGATGATGGACGGCGGTACATTGACGAGGAAGCCGACTGGAATTATTCTCCGTTGGACGCTGACCATACTCCCTGCAAGACCGTACAGGATTTTCAGAACCATTATTGTGTCTAAATAGATTACACCCTAACTGGACAAGTCCATCCACCCGAAAAGCTGTCCAGTTAGGGTTCTTTTTTGCATTATTGAACAAAATGTCCACAGGGTCAGACCCAAATGGACATTTTTGAAGGAGATAGCCTATGAATATAGCTTACGTTCGGGTTTCGACCATAGAACAGAGCGAGGCCCGACAGGTGGAAGCTCTGCGTGTCCACCAGATTGATAAATGGTTCAGAGAAAAGGTATCTGGCAAAGATACGAACCGCCCCCAACTTCAGGCGATGCTCGAATTTGCCAGAGAAGGTGACACCATTTACATTCATGATTTCAGCCGCCTTGCCCGCAGCACTTCCGACCTGCTCAAGCTGGTGGAAACCTTGCAGGCAAAAAATATCCGCTTGGTCAGCAACAAGGAAAACATCGACACCCACACGCCTACGGGAAAGCTGATGTTGACCATGATTGCCGCCATCAATGAATTTGAACGGATGAACCTGTTAGAGCGTCAACGGGAAGGGATTGCCATTGCCAAGCGGAAGGGCATCTATAAAGGCAGGAAGCCCGTTGCCATTTTGCCTGAAGAGTGGCAGGCTGCTTATTCTGACTACCGCACTCGAAAAATCAGTAAAGTCCAAATGGCAAAGCGGTTGGGTATCTCTCGAACCACACTGGATAAGTTACTGAAAAACATGGAGGAAAAATCTCATGGCTAAAAATTGGAAGCACACCAAAAAACTGCTGGAAGGCCTGCTCTGCGATAAGCTGAAAGACCGCATTACCTATCAGCTCCACTGCTACCGTCCTGATGATGATTGGACTGGCCATCTTGAGATCCTGTTGGATAAAAAACCGATTTTTAGGGCTGGCAGCTGTCTCGCAAAAAATCCGAACTACTGTGTCCACATGTCCGAGGCTGAAATCCGCCGCATCATGATGAAGTACCTTAAAGCCGATTCTGTCAACGGGTCTGCCGGAGTCAACTCTACCAGTATCCGCACCGCTACTGGATTCATTTGCTCCTACATCCGTAATTGTCAGCGTCAAGAACAGGGGCGAATCTTTCTTGAAGATGTTATGGTAATGCTTGGTGAATATCTCAGCTCCGATATTGAAACCAACTTGAAGTCCGGCTCGCCCTTCATCAACGCTCTTTCCGTTCTTGACCGCAGGGTTGGCAAACGTAGGTTGCAGAAGATAGCTGACAGGGGTAGCAGCGTTGCGCCGATGTGGGCGTGGCCGTTTTATGAGGCAAGATTTGAAGCGGAAGGGATAAAGTGTGCTTGGAATTTCAGTTTATAAAAAATTTCTGTTGTCTGGCGTGCTCTAGTTCGGTATAATAGATACAATAACAGACTATTAGATAAGGAGGCCTTAGCATGGGCAGTTATTTGAATCCGGGCAACAAAGGCTTTCAGGAAAGTCTGAACTCGGAAATCTATGTAGATAAAACTGGTTTGATTGAAAATGTCAACGCTGTTTTGAATACCCGGCAGAAGTTTATCTGTGTCAGCCGTCCTCGGCGTTTTGGTAAGTCGATGGCTGCGGATATGCTGGCTGCCTACTATGCCCGTGGCGAAAATTCAGCATCGTTGTTCGATTCTCTGAAAATTAGTAAGGCAGCATCCTATCAGCAGCACTTGAACCAGTATGATGTTATCAAGGTCAATATGCAGGAATTTCTCAGCATGACCCACAGCATGGATGAAATGTTGACGATGCTGCAAAAGTATCTGATTTTTGATCTAACCGACCATTTTCAGGATGTGCGCTTCCGAGATGAAAGCAATCTCATTCAGGTCATGAAAGACATATATGCCAAAACAAAGCGGTCTTTCGTGATTTTGATTGACGAGTGGGACTGCTTGTTCCGGGAATACCAGCAGAATCAGGATGCACAAAAAAAGTATCTGGATTTTCTGCGGGCATGGCTGAAAGACAAAGATTATGTTGCACTGGCCTACATGACGGGTATTTTGCCCATCAAAAAGTATGGCTCTCATTCTGCGCTGAATATGTTCACCGAGTATTCCATGACTGACCCCGGTGAACTGGCAGAGTATTTTGGCTTTACCGAATCGGAAGTGACCACTCTCTGCGAAAAGTATCAGATGAACTTTGAGGAAGCCAAAGCATGGTACGATGGCTATGACCTGATTGCCCACCGCCAGACCGGGGATGAACATTATTCCATGTACAGCCCTAAATCTGTGGTGGAGGCAATGCTGCGGCACAAGTTTGGAACTTACTGGAACCAGACTGAAACCTATGAAGCCTTAAAAATCTACATCCAGATGGATATGGATGGCTTGCAGGATGCAGTTGTCCGAATGCTGGCAGGTGAAGCTATAAAAATCAACACAGGCACATTCAGCAACGACATGACTACCTTTGCCAGCAAGGACGATGTGCTGACATTGCTGGTGCATCTGGGTTACTTGACCTATAACAGTGCGGCGGAAACCGTGACAATTCCCAATAAGGAAGTTTCGCAGGAGTACATCAATGCCATCAGCACGATGAGCTGGCGTGGTGTGATGGATTCTGTGGAAGCATCGCGTAAACTTCTGGAAGCATTGTGGGCGATGGATGCGGATGCTGTTGCAGCCGGAATTGATAAGGCACACGAAGAAGTGTCGATTCTTCAATACAACGATGAAAATTCGTTGAGCTGTACCATCAATCTGGCATTCTACTTTGCACGAGAATACTACACGATGGTGCGAGAACTGCCAGCAGGAAAAGGCTTTGCAGATGTTTGTATGATTCCCCGGAAGCTGCATCTGGATAAACCTGCTGTGGTGATCGAACTGAAGTGGGATAAGAGCGCATCGGGTGCGCTTGCTCAAATCAAGGAAAAAAAATATGGCAATGCCCTAGAGGATTATCAGGGGAATCTTCTTCTGGTTGGCATCAATTATGATAAGGACACAAAGAAGCATGAGTGTGTCATAGAAAAAGTCAGCAAATAGTGCTATACAGAGTATCCCACTCATGGTAAATACTAAGAGTGGGATATTTTTTGTTTGCATTGCTACTTTCTGGACGGTTTTTCAATGTACAAACAAAACATAGCACTGCGATTTGTTACTCTTTTTGCGACGAAAGTATTAACGTATATTTCGTCCGCAGCTACAAAACGCAGTTGCAAATGTGAGATAGGCTAATCTGTGCATTTTTATTTGATATTCATCGTATTGATGCTATAATATGAATATGGCATCTGTTTTGCTCACCAGATAAAGGTATCTACGCAGTAGAACACTTGTTTGATTTTCTAGTATAGTAGTTGATGGCTTTTATTCGTTGGTTGTAAAGCTCTGTATCAAAGGATGTAATAAAATGATTACACAAATTTCACTTCAAAATGTAGCAACGTTTGGCAGTGAAGTCCAGACTATGAGTGATCTTAAAAAGCTAAACTTTGTGTTTGGCACAAACGGATCGGGAAAAACGACTATCAGCAGAGTTCTTCGCGCACCCGATGATTATTCTAGCTGTGCTATTGTTTGGGAGAATGAAAAACGTATTCCTTGCAAGGTGTATAATTCTGACTTTGTTGCAGAAAATTTCAGAGATGATTCGGATATGCCCGGAATCTTTACACTCGGCAAGGAGGAGCTGGAGACAAAAAACAGAATTCAACAAATACAGGATGCGCTCCGAAAATTAGAATCTACTCAAGGAGAAAAGACAGTTCTACTAAAAGGAACTGATGGCAACGGCGGCAAAGCCGGTGAGCTTGTTGCTTTAGAGAAAAAATACACTAATAAATTCTGGGAACAAAAGCAAAAGTATGATTCAAGTCCCATAAAGTTTGGTATGGAAGGGTGTTTGAGCAGTAAAGAACGCTTCAGAAGCGAACTGCTTAATCAATTTTCATCGAACCGTGAACCGCCATGTACATTTGAGGAATTGTCCAAAAGAGCTGAAACCGCATTCGGAGATAGTCCTCAAACTTTATCAGAAATCTCAATACCGAATTTTGTGCCATTATTGAAACTTAGTGGATCGCCAATTTTGAGCAAACGGATAGTCGGTAAGGAAGACATTGATATCAGTGCTCTGATTAAAAAACTTAATAATAGTGACTGGGTAAAGGCCGGTATGGCCTATCTTGAAAAAAGTGAAGGATATTGTCCTTTTTGCCAGAAACAAGTTCCACATACTCTGACAGAGCAGTTGTCTGAATACTTTGATGATGCATACTCGGAAGCTCTAAAAGAGCTTTCTGATTTAGCAATTCGTTATACATCAATAGGCAGTCAGCTTCTAAATCAGTTGAAAACTATCGGGCAACAGAATGCAGCTATGCTGGATGTTCAAACATTCAATGCTGCTGTCACGTTATTGGAAAAGACCATTGAAGAAAATAAAAGAAAAATTGATTCCAAAAGACAAAATCCAAGCAACTCTATTGTGCTCGTTGACTACGAAAACTTACCAGATGAACTGGTCAATCTGGTGAAAGATGCAAATAAAAAAGTTGCAGAGCATAATCTTACGGTTTCTCGAATCAGTGACGAACGAAGGACTTTGAAAAAGCAAATATGGAATTTTATTGTTAACGAAGCATCTTCAGATATTGCTTTGTATAAAAAAGAAAAGAAAAATCTTGAAAATGAAATTTTATCTTTGAAGTCTAAAATTGAAGAAGGTAAGCGACAGCAAAAAGCACTAGAATCAGAGTTGAGAACTTTACAATCTACGCTAACGAGTGTTATTCCAACTCAAAATCTTATCAATGGATGGCTTAAAGAATTTGGATTCACGGGATTTCAGCTTGCCGTTAGTAGTGATGAGCACAGCTATTCTCTTATCCGCGATGACGGGACACCTGTCAATAAAAGTTTGAGCGAAGGCGAGCGGAACTTTGTCACGTTTCTTTATTTTTATGCTCTTCTTAAAGGAAGTCAGGATAATTCTGGGAATACGCCAGAACAGATTGTTGTAATTGATGATCCGGTTTCCAGCATGGATAGCGACGTGCTATTTATTGTATCTACACTTATTCGTCGATTGGTGTGGGATATGGCAGAGGAGCATTCTAATATTCGACAGCTGTTTGTAGAAACGCACAATATCTATTTTCATAAAGAAGTTTCTCTTGATAGAAATTTCCCCAAAGGAATGAAAGCTAAAACCACGTTTTGGACTGTACAGAAAAATGGTGGCATATCGCGTATTGATTTCTGCAAATCTAATCCTGTCAAATCGACATATGAAATGCTATGGGGTCATATCAAAAGAACTGCAACAAATCCAAAGCTAGAAGATCAGTCGCACATTCAGAATACAATGCGTCGGATTCTTGAACACTATTTTGCAGTATATGGACAGATTCCATTAAAAGATCTTCCAATGGAACTTGATGTCGCTGACCGTCCCATTGCAAAATCATTGCTGGCTTGGGTCAATGACGGGTCACATAGCAGTTTTGATGACATCTACTATACTCCACCTATTGCAGATGGGGTGGAGCGCTACCTATCGATATTCCGAATTATCTTTGAAAAAACTGGACACATTGCTCACTACAATATGATGATGGGCATTCAAGACGGGGACTAGATCTATGGTATGTTTTTTGAATTCTTCATATGATTGTGCTTATAAATGCAAAATCAAGCGATGAATTCAGAAGTGCTCTTGTACCACTTCTGTACCAATCTTGTACCAATCGTACGCTAAAACACCGCTGTTTTTGAAGATTTATTACTCAACAACGAAGTTGAAAATGAGTGAAAAGTAACGATTTGAAGCGATTTATAACGTTTCGTCCGGGTATGTTAGAGCAATCCCCACGATGAAGCCGATTGAACAGTAAATTTCCAATTTAAGCAAAATAAAGCCTGAAACTTCTTGATAAACCGAGAAGTTCCAGGCTTTTTGTTTGCAATGATTTCCAGCGATTTTCACGTCATACGCCAATTTTACGCCAAATGATGCTATGATTTGTGCAGTGCAAAAAGAGTGTTGTTCCGGTTTGGTGGAGAAATTGAGGGGATGGTAGATGGATGTGGGCTTACGAAGGGCTGCATCAAAGAACAGATTTATAGAACCAACAACAGCCCCGCTCTGGTGAAGGAATCCAGAGCGGGGCTGTGTTGATGAAGGAGAAATGAAGGGAATATCAGGTTTTACAGATTCAGTTCGTACTGCTCCACGGTCAGGTTGACATCACTGCCGGTGGCCGCAAAGGTGATGTCCTGCGCCGACTGCGGGGTATAGATCCATGCGGTCATGGTCTGTTCGCCGTCGTTGACGAACACCTCAACGCTGTTTTTGTCCAGCAGGATGCGGAGTTTCAGGGCACCGTTCTGGCGGCGCACCTTGCAGCTGCGGGTATGCACGATGTCGGCACGGGAACCGGCATAGCTGCGATCCAGCGTCAGCCGCGAGGTGTAGGGGTCGTAGGTCAGGCTGGTGTGATGGTCTGCATCGGCGGCCAGCTTCAGGGTGAAGGAGCGGTATTCGCCGGGCTGCACCGTGACGGTCAGGTCGGCCACACGGCCCTTGATGCCCTCCAGAGAAGTTTCGCTTTGCACCGTCACATTTTCATGGAAGGTGCGCTTGCCGTGGACGGCATCCAGCTCCCGCACGGGGGTCTGAAGAATGCGGCCGTCCTTGATGTGCAGCTCGCGGGGGCAGATGGTCTGCCCGAACCACTTGCAGCCCT
>OLVW01000636.1_pt1 | contig 34403 bp, 35 predicted proteins | sample 1673301 | NCBI WGS metagenome assembly OLVW01 (sample SAMEA3178941, study PRJEB25190) | human gut metagenome
TTCACTCCTATATTTTCTTCTAAATTATCTGACGTATATTTATTTAATTCTTTTTCATAACTATCTAATGTTTCACTTTGTTGTTTTTCCGCCACTTCACTTTTTTCTCTTGCATCTTTTGCTTTTTCAAATATCCCAGTATTTGTTAAAGTTGATATTGAAATCCCTGCTAAAATAAGCAAAATTACAATAGTTACAACAAGTGCCACTAATGTTATACCTTTTTTATTTTTCAAAATTTTTTTCATATGTATTCTCCCTTCATTTACTATATTTAAATTATATCCAATTTGTATATATTTTATTTCTTTTACACGTAAAAAGCGTAAAACATCTCACTCGTTTTAAGAATAAATTATAATTTTTTTGGTGATATTAAAAGTATGAAACTAAGAATTAGAGATTTAAGAGAAGATCGAGATTTAACTCAAACTGAAGTTGCAAAAATACTAGGCTGCACGCAACAAACATATTCAAGATATGAAACCGGTGAAATAACTATAGATATTTATAATTTAATAAAACTAGCTAATTTTTATAACACATCTTGTGACTATTTATTGGGAATTACAAATATCTCTAAACCATATAAAAAAGATAATAAATAAGAAATTTATTGTTTTTTTTATTTTTTTATGATATTCTGTAATCATAAATTACAAAAGAAAAAGGGGGTGAAAAAATGTCTGATAAAGAACCTATAAAATTAAAGTTATCAACAGTAATTTTATCATTTATTATTTTTATACTTATTATTGGAATGATACTTATGTATTTTTATTTTACTAATTCTAAAAATACTACAAATACTGTAGAAAGTACAACTACAGATTCAACAAAAAATGTATTATCTGGCTCTACAAGTAATATAACAGTTTCAAATACAGAGGCTGAAAAAGTAGATAGTACTGTAAAACAGTTGGATATCAATAGTGCTGAAGTACAAAAATTATATAAATATATTGAAAAAACTAATGAAGCTCAAGAAGAATTAGTATATAGAAACACAAAAGTTACAGAAAAAGATTTAAATAATCAATTAAAACTTCTTACTATTTTCGAAAATGTTTCTGAAAGTGCAGCAAGTAATGAAAAAAACATTACAGATGAATATGGTAATACTTCAAAACATATTTATTATAGCAAGGATACAATTGAAAATATGACAAAAAAAATCTTTGGTAATGGTGTAACAATTACACATGAATCTTGTGAAGGATTATTTGCAAGGGCAAAAGAATATAAAAACGGTGAATATGATTGCTATGAATATCAAGGTGGAGGCGGATATTGGTGGATACTTTCTTGTTCTGATCTAGTTAGTGCTGAACAAAAAGGTGATGAAATATATATATATGATAAATATGTACATGTTTATCAAAATGATAATTCCGGCTCAACTTATAGTATTTATGATTCATCTGATAAAAGTAATATAATTTCTAAGAATGCAAGTTCAGAGACTCTTTTAGATGGTGTAGGAGATTTTTCTGCAAAAGTACTTATAAATAATGCTAATAAAATTACTAATAATAAAGTAAAAACTTTTAAACATACATTTAAGAAAAATACTGATGGTTCATATTACTGGTATAGTACAGAGCCTTTAGCATAAAATAATAAAAACTGAGACGCTTGGTATATCCAATTTTGTCCCAGTTTTTTCTATATATTTTTATATATCTTCTTTGTTACTATTTACAGTTCAAAAAATTATTGCTTGTGTATTTTAATATATCATCAATTTGGGTTGAAAATTTTATATATTTTTTAGATTTTTCCAGATACAAATTATATTTATTTAAATTTCTATTATAGGATTTTTCATCTACTTCGTAATTATTTCGTCTGTCTATTATTATATAGTTTATTTTATTTTCTTCCAATTTTGCCATTATTTTATTTAGTATAAAAACAGGAAATGCGCATACTTTTATATTTTCTTCTATATTCTTTAATTTATATCCGAAAATATATGAAATAATATACGCATCTTTACTATAACTATAATAAAATTTTCCTATTTTTATTTTATTTCAAATGGAGTACTTTCAGTTCCATTTCCTGATGTTACTTGGACATTAGATTTTAGAGTTATAACTGGACGGAAAGCATATTTAGCATTTACTAAATCATTTGCAGAGCTATACACTGGCCAGTAAGAAACATTGCTTTCTTCAACTAATCTTATATTAAATATTCCAAAAACCAAATGATCATCAGTGCCATCCGTAATAATACAACGTGATGACATAAAATAAGGTTTATAATTTTCTTCTTTTTTAAAAAATAATTCATAAAATATATCATTTTCAAAGTCTTCTCCCGTCATATCACTTGGATCTAGCGAACTTTCAGCCATCTTAATCCAACTGGTTGTTTTTAAAATCATTTCATTTGCTTCTAACTCTTCTGCTTGATTTATATAATTTTCTTGTTCACTTAAATTTAAAGTTCCCTCATTTCCATTTACTCTTTGATTTTTTTCCTGTAACAATATGTTTGGATAATAATATTTTTTTAAAGTTACAGTTAGATTTTCTCCATATCCATAAAATAATTTGCTATAGTCTTTTTCTTTCATTTTGTCTTGTATATCTTCTATTTTTAGATTTTGTACTTTTGTTGCCAATTTTGAATTATATAAAGTGCTACATGCATCATCTAATAATTTTACAGCATTGTTATATCCATTATATCCTCCTAAAGTAACTGTTGAACTTGTTGGTGTTGCGCTTATTAATCTAACAGCTCCTGTTGTTTCATCTACATCAAGTACTCTCCATCTCAAGCTATCATCTCTAGCAATCGCAGAATTTGTTGTATTATCACTTGCTCCTGAATAGTTTTTTAAATTTGTTTTTAATGTAGTTAATGCATTATCGTCTAATTTGTCTGGTGTATATGCTACATAGTCTCCTACTTTAACTGCTTTTGCTAAACTATTTGCCTTAGGTATATATTTATCAATTTCATTTTCATATTCATCTAGTTTTGTATTTTGGTCTAATGTTGCATCTTCTGATTTTCGTTTTGCATCTTTTGCCTTTTGGAATATTCCTGTATTTGTTAATGCTGATATTGATATTCCTGCTAAAATAAGTAAAATAACTATAGTGATTACAAGTGCCACTAATGTTATACCTTTTGTATTTTTTAGTATTTTCTTCATTTCTTCTTCACTCCTTCTTTTGTTTTATGCAGTATGTTTCTGCATTTTGATTCTACCATAGCTAAAACTTTATTTCAACAGTTTTGTTTATATTTCTATTTTTAATTTTTTCAGGTTGTGAACTGTATCATTCTTCCAAAAAATATTTTTCAACAATTTTCATTAATAAATCTTTATCCTCTATTTTATTAATCTCGCACCTAAACTCACTAGAATTCGGCATATTTTTAGTATACCAAGCAATATGCTTTCTCATTTCTCTTATTGCAGTTACCTCCGATTTATTTTCTAACTCAAGTTGAATTTGTTCTTTTATAACTCTAAACTTTTCTTCATTTGATATTTCAGGAAGTTTTTCCCCTGTTTCTAAAAAATGCTTAATTCTTGCAAATATCCACGGATTTCCAAAAGTCCCACGACCTATCATAATTCCATCCACCCCGGTGTATTCAAACATTTTCAATGCAGATTCTTCATCTACCACATCACCATTGCCTATTACTGGTATGTTCACTGACTCCTTCACTCTTTTGATAATGTCTAAATCTGCTTTTCCAGAATACATCTCGGTTCTAGTTCTCCCATGAATTGTAATTGCAGATACTCCTGCTTGTTCTGCCATTTTAGCAAATTCTGTTGCTACAATATGTTCGCAATCCCAACCTTTTCTAATTTTTAATGTTACTGGTTTAGTAGAATTTTTTACAACTGCTTTTATTACTTTTTCTGCTTGTTCTATGTTTAGTAAAAGTTTGCTACCATCACCATTTTTTACTACTTTGGGAGCAGGGCATCCCATGTTTATATCGACTATATCTGCTAATTTTGATACATATTTTGCTGCATACCCCATTGTTTCCTCATCACTACCAAATATTTGCATACTTACTGGCCTTTTTTCTCCTTCTGTGTTCATTAGTAGTTTTGTTTTTGAATCGTCATGAAATATTGCTTTACTACTTACCATTTCTGTGCATACTAAACCTGGTCCAAATTCTTTGCATATTTTTCTAAATGGTAAATCTGTTACTCCTGCCATTGGAGCTAATATTAAATTATTTTCTAGTTCTACATTTCCTATTTTTAATTTTTTTAAATACATTTTTCCCTCCAAATAACAAATTCGAAAAAATTGGTACTAAAGCACTGTCCCTAAATTCCTAAAAAAAGGGAGAAAAAGGAACGTCCCTTAATCCCCCGATTTTTTATTTTACAAATATTGTTTTTTGCCTTTTACTGCTTATATTTAATAATATTCCAATTAAAATATAACTTGTAATCATAGAACTTCCTCCATAGCTAACAAACAACAACGGTACACCTGTTATTGGTAAAAGTCCCATTACCATCCCTATGTTTTCTGTCATATGAAATAAAAATATTCCAGCTATTCCAGATGCAATCAAGGAACCCTTTGTGTCTTTGGCTGTTTTTGCAATGTAAATCGCTTTTGTGACCAGAAATACATATAGTACTATAATTGTTCCGTCCTATTATAAATCCCATTTCCTCGCCAATTACAGAGAAAATAAAGTCTGTTGTTTTTGGGTATAGATATCCTAGTTGTGTTTGATTTCCTTTTAATAATCCCATTCCTGTTAATTGTCCTGCTCCTATTGCTAGTTTTGATTGAATTATGTTATATCCACTTCCACGTGGGTCTGATTCTGGATTTAAAAATATATCTATTCTTTTCTTGGCATGATCTGGCAATACAAAATTGTATAATAGTGGTATTGATACTGTTGCTATCAATATTGTTCCTATTATGTACTTTTTGTCTATTCCGGCAGTAAATAGCATCATTGCAAGTGCTATACAAAACGCCATTGCTGTACCAAAGTCTGGTTGTTTTATAATTAATAATAATGGTATTGCTAATGTTACAAATATTATTAGTAGTCGTGTTGGTTTGTTTATATCTTCTGCATATCTTTCTTGTATTTTTGATATTACAAATGTTAAAAACAGTATTACTGCTATTTTTGCAAATTCTGATGGTTGGAATGAAAAAAATCCGATGTCAAACCAACTTGTTGCTCCATTTACTGGTTTTGTGAACATTACTGCTATTAGCAGAACTATAAATATTCCATAAAAAATTGGTGATAGTTTTACTAATGTTTCGTAATTTATTAGCATTACTATTACCATTGCTATTAGACTTATTGCTAACCATATTATTTGTTTTTTAAATTCGTCATATTCAGTTTCTTGTGTTGCTGAAAATAGTGCAATAATCCCTATTATTGATAATATAATTGCTACTATTAGCAACCCCCATTCCATATTTTTTAATTCTCTTCTTCTCATTAAATCAACTCTTTTTCTTTCTTAATTTTTATGATTTAACTTATTGTTCTTCGTTTTTTGCTTTTTCTTTATTGTTTTCTGCGCCTTCTATTACACCGTCTATTATTTCTTTTATTTTTTCTTGTGTTTCAATGTCTTTTTTATCTTCTAAATTTTTTGTTTCTTTTTGCTCTGTTTTTTCTGTCTCATCTGCTTTTTTTGTTTCATTTTTTTCTTTCATTTCCTTTGGAGTTTTGTGATCATTTGAGGTCGTTTTTTCGCTTTCTGTTTTCTTGTCTGTTTTCTCTTCTTTTTCGTTTTGTTTTTTGTTCTCTATTTCTGCTGTTTTTTCTTTGTTTTCTTCTAATTCTTTTTGTCCTATTTTTCTTGCATCATTTTTTATATTAAGAATAGGAATATTTGCATATAATGCTGGTGCTCCGTTTGTTCCATCATCATTTTCTTTATTTGTTAATCTTACATCTATTTCTTTTTCATCAACTTCTATATATTTTTTTATTACATCGATTATTTCTTGTTTCATAAGTTCTAAAAAGTCTGCTGAAACATTTGCTCTGTCTTGCATTAGCACTAGATGTAATCTTTCTTTTGCTGCATCTTTTGAACTTTCTTGCATTTTTTTATTTTCTTCTTTCTTTCCTATGTTTTTAAAGAAGTTTACTATGTTTTCAAACATTATTTCCTATCCCTCCGTTTTGCTTATATATTATTTTTTAAAGAATCTTTTTAAACGTGCCCAAAATCCTTTTTCTCTACCTGGTATTGTGATTTCTATTTTTTCTCCTAATACTCTTTTTGCAATTTCTATATATGCTTTTCCTGATGGTGCTTTTTTGTTTTGGATTACTGGCTCACCTTTGTTTGTTTGTGTTATTATGTATTCATCATCTGGTACTACCCCTATTAGGTCTATTGAAAGTAGGTCTACTATGTCATCAACATCCATCATTTCGCCTTTTCTTACCATATTAGGTCTTATTCTGTTTATTACTAATTCAGGATTTTTTATTTCTGATGATTCTAATAGTCCTATAATTCTGTCTGCGTCTCTTATTGCAGAGATTTCTGCGGTTGTTACTACTATTGCTCTGTCTGCTCCTGCAATAGCATTTTTAAATCCTTGTTCTATTCCAGCGGGGCAATCTATTAGTATATAGTCAAATTCTTCTTTTAATTTGTCTGTTAAATTTTTCATTTGTTCTTCATTTACTGCACTTTTGTCTCTTGTTTGTGCGGCTGGTAGTAGGTATAATTCTTTAAATCTTTTATCTTTTATTAATGCTTGTCTTAGTTTGCATTTTTCTTCTACAACGTCTACTATATCATATACAATTCTATTTTCTAGTCCCATTACTACATCTAGGTTTCTTAAACCAATGTCTGTATCTATTAAACATACTTTTTTTCCTTCTACTGCTAAACTTGAACCTAAATTTGCTGTTGTTGTTGTTTTTCCTACTCCACCTTTTCCTGATGTTATAACTATTACTTCTCCCATAATTTTCCTCCTTAGGATTTTAAAAAACACTCATTTTTTTATGTATATATAATACAACGAAAAGGCTTAATTGTCAATTGGTTTTACAGGAATATTTCAAAAATATTACAGAATGATTACACATTGTAATGCCTAAAAAAGAGCCCCTTTTTATACTTACAAGTATACTTTGAGGTTCTTAATTTTTTTATTTATTGTTATCTATATAAAATTTGGGTTATATTTTTACTATTTTCCATCTTCAATTTTTGTATATTGAACTTTTCCTTCTGGATTTCTAAAATATCCTTTATTTGCATTTACACTTTTTAAGAAATCTTCTTCATTTTGATTTTTGTTTTTGTCTAATGTTATGCTAGTTGGCAAAGTATCCATTTCTACTATTTGTTTTGTCCATATAAATTGATTTGTGCTTTGTCCATCTATTGTATCATCTTTTTTGTTTGAAATTACTATGCTTCCACTTCCACTTCCACTTTCACTTTCACTTCCACTAACGCTTGGGCTTTTGCCTATATAATAGTAATTTTCTGGAATTAATATTCCATCAATATATCTTAAGTCTACAACTGTTTCATCTGGAATTGTGTAGTCAGTGTAATACATTTTTACGCTGTTTTTGTCTTGTATTGACACACCTTTTGCATAAAAGATATTGTGACTATTTTTATTTATTATATATAAATCTTTGTATTGGTCTGCTTTTTCTGGATTTTCTTTTGTTATTGTTGTATCATTTATTATTTTTTCATAATCGTTTCCGTAATTAAGTGTTATCCCCTTCATTGCCTCTAAGTCTATTACATAAAAATCCCCTGTATCGTTGTTTTTACTTAATACATTTGAAAGTCCACTTGTGTTTGTGTATTTAATTTTTGCTGGTATTTCTCCGTATTCTTCATAGTAGTCTGTTACTTTGGTTCTTAACAGGTCTATATCACTATATAAATTCGTTAATTTTTTTATTCTAGTTGAGTCTTCTACGTTATATATTAGTGTTCCTGTTATAATCATTAGTGTTATTACTGTTATTACTAATATTGTCAATGTTACACCTTTTTCCTGTTTTATTTTGTTTTTCATCATTGGCATTCTCCTTTTTTTCTTTATTATAGTTTACTATTTTTTTATTTGTTTTTCAAGTAGTTTTTCTTTTTTTATTTTTGTTTTTATTGTTTTTGTGTTACCAGTCACAGTCCGTAAAATTATTGTTCTAGTGCTTCATATATTTTCTTTCTTTGTTGATATTTTTTATCTTCTTTTAAAATGAGATACCATAAATACATGCAAATCAATATAAATGCTATGTTGTGGACATGTAAAATTAATATACTTGCTATTATTGTTAGTATTGTTACTGTTATTTTTGATATTATATTTATATATTTTTCTGCTTTTTGTTTTCCTATGTTTATATGTAAAATTCCTTTTAAAATTCTTCCTCCATCTAATGGATATATTGGTAATAGGTTAAATATCACTATTAAAAAGTTTGTGTATATTATTGTAAGTGCCTTAAATAATTCTATATTTAGATTTAATATAATGACAATGACTATAAAGTTTGTAATTGGTCCTGCAAGTGCTACTAATATTTTTTTGATTTCTAATTGATTTCCTTTTTTTATTTTTTTATTGTATTCTTCTGGCTTTATTTTGAACGATATTGCTACACCAAATGGCATTAGTTCTAATTTTTCTGGTTGCATTCCTACCAATAATCCTGCTAGCAAATGCCCTAATTCATGTATTAGTGCAAATAGCATTAATATGGAATATATTTCTATTTGCCTTGTAAAATAAAATATTATTAAGAAAATAAATATTTTTAAATCGATTCTAAATCTCATATTATTTTTCCTTTTTTTTATTTAGGTTTTATGCTACCTATAAGCATTTTTATATCATATAGAATTTTTTCGTACTATAATAAATTTATTATAGTTCTAATAATTTTTGCGGGTCTATCGTTCTCTCCGAAATTCTTATTTCAAAATGCAAATGTGGTCCTGTGGAATTCCCAGTTGACCCTACTTCTGCAATTTCTTGTCCTTGTGTTACTTGGTCTCCCTGTTTAACATATAAGCTATTGCAATGTGCATATATTATACTTACTTCTCCTATTTGAATTTTTAAGTGTTTGCCATAGTCTCCTTCTTCTGATGCTATTACAACTTCCCCTGATGTTGCAGATTTTATCTTTGTTCCTAAATTTGATGCAATATCAACTCCTGTATGGTTTTTAGGTACTGTTGATGTTGTGGGCTCTCTTTGTCCATATTTTGAACTTATTGTTCCTTCTATTGGTTTTATAAATGTTGTTGTATTTTTTATATTTTCTATATCTTGTTCTTCTTGTGTTTTTGCTTGTGATGTTTGTTCATTTTCTTGTATATTTTGTTGATTTTCTTGTGTGTTTTCCTCTTTTGATTGCTGTTCATTTTGAACATTTTCTTCTGCTCCACCTATTCCATTTTTTTCTTGATTTTCCGTTGTTTCATTTTTTTCTGCTTTATTTTTTATATTTATAATTACCTGATTTATGTTGTTTTTTCCATTTTTATAAAAATCCTCAAAATTTATATCATATGATAAAACTTCTTGTACTTTGTTTAAAAATTCTTGTGAAAATATGTAGTTGTTGTTTTGTATTATATAAATTACGCCATATATTAAAAGGCTTATAATTATTTGAATTACCATTTTCTTTAATAGTTTTAATTCCTTTTTATTATCATTATTTATTGATACTGTTGTGGTTTTAGGCATTGTGCCTTCTTTTCTTCTTACATATATTTCTTCTGCCCTTCTTATCTTGTCTTCTACAGACATTGTTCTTTCCATATTTTATTTCATCCCTTTCAAAAATGGTTGTTTCTTTATTTCTTTTAAACTATATGTTATTTTGTTTTGTTTTATGATAAGAAGTGGACAAGAATAAATTTGTTTCTTGAAGTTTTTCATAAACAAAAAAAACAGGTAATTACCTACTTAAATTACCTGTTTTGCATTAAAATATGATTACAATTGCTTGAATTATACACAATAATGTTGTTGCTATTGCATATTTTTTCAATTTTTTATATTTTCCATCTGTATCTTTACTAATTATTATTTTGTCATTTTCTTTATTTTCTATTTTGGAAATGTAGTTATTTACTATCATTTCTGCTTCTTTTAAAATATATTCTTTGTCTTTTTTATTCTCTTGATTTTCTAATATTTTTTTGTTTTCTATTTTTTGAAGCTTTTTCGTTTTTTTATTTGCTTTTAGCACTATTATTGCTTCATCCACAATGTTTGATGGCAAGTTTTTTAGTACTACCATATTTTTTAAATTACTTGTTTCCATTTGTACCTCCTCAAAATATGTATTTGTTATATTTTTCCCATATTTTTTTGAGGTTATACATTAGTTCATTAATGTATTTTTATCCATTGTTTTTTATTGTTGTTTGTGTATTTTACATTTCTTTATTTTTTACTGTTTTTATTACATCTTCTGTTACTTTGTTTTTATCAAATTTATTGACAATATATATCACTACAAAAGTTAATGCAAATGTTATAACATATGCTAATATGCTAACCTGCCATTTTCCTTGCAATAATTTATTTCCTGCTATTGTTGATGATATTATTGATGGAAATCTTAGTAATGTTGCTAGTGCCAGAAATCTTGATGTTTTTATTGGTAGTAGTCCCCCTATATATACTAGTAAGTCTTTTGGAGTTCCTGGTATTAGAAATAATAATGCCATTACAGTCTCTATTTTTTGTTGGTCTTTAAATAGTTTGCTATTTTCTAATTTGTTTACTTTTTCTTTTGGGAAGAATTCATATATAAAGTCTCTTCCATATTTTTTTACAAAGAAATATATCATGGCAGTTACTATAAATACTGATATCATTAAAAATATTGTTCCCCATATTGGTCCAAAACATATCCCTGCTAGTAATTCTACTGGTTCACCAGGCAATACTGCCAATACAACTTGTGCTAATTCTAATCCGAAAAGTATTAACATTCCTGTTAGTCCTGAGTTTGTTATTTTTTCTTTAAATTCGGCTTGGCCTTCTGGTGTGTTTATTTGTTTTATTATTGGTATCATGTATATTGTGGCGATTACTAATATTGCTATTGTTATTATTAGTGCTATTAGTTTCATTGCTTGTGCTTTGTTTATTTTTTTCATTTATTGGCCTTCTTTCAATTTTGTTTTGGATATTTTATATCATTTTTTTGTGAATTTCAAGTGTTTGTTTTATGTTGGTTCTTAGTATAATATATGATTTAATTAATATTTTTTGTGCTTTGTCATTTTTTGTCGTTTTTTAATTGACAAGGCTTTTATTAGGTGATAAAATTTTTATGATAATAAAAACTAAAAAGTGAGGTACAATTTTATGGAAAATGGAAATTTATTTTCTAAAAATGATGCAATCACCTCTTCCGGTGTAGCATCAAAATCAAATTTACAAAATCTGATTAAGCGGACAAATGAGGAATTAGACCGTTTGAATCAGGCAATTCAATCTGTAAAGACTTCTGAGTTCATTGATAAGAAAAAGGCCAAATTTATAGAAAAGGTTTTGAGCAAATATCGTTCTTCTATTGTAAACGTAGATGCTTTTTCATTAACCACCGAAAAGTCTATTTGGTTTAATGCCAAAGAATATTTTATTGATTCGGATTATGAAAATGTAATCAAATCTTCTTGTAACAAACTTACTGATAAGGATTCTTCCGAGTTCTCAGGTTTTGTGGGACAAGATATTTATTTGGATATGAAGAATTTTTCTAATGCTTCTATAGAACTCTTAAATGCAACTATGCAATCTGATTTTTCTTTTTATATAAAGAATATTAATATTAAAAGTTCTTCTCCAGAGGAATTGCCTTCACAATTTGAACTTGTGATTGATATTAAGTAAGATTGATAAAAAAGACCGCCGAATGGTGGTCTTTTTCAGTTTTATTGGAGGCGCCTATCGGAGTCGGACCGATCATCAGAGTTTTGCAGACTCGTGCCTTACCGCTTGGCTAAGGCGCCATATTTAATTTTTGTTTTGAATAAAAAATTTGGAGCAGGTAACGGGAATCGGACCCGTAACTTAACCTTGGCAAGGTTATGTTTTACCACTAAACTATACCTGCATTTTTGCTATTTGTTATATTTAATTATATTCAAAAGCAATTAATATGATACCAAATATTCTAAATATTGTCAATAGTTTTTAAAAATAAAATTCCGCAAAAACGGCTCAATGTTGCGGTTCAAAATTTTACGGGATTGAAGGTACGTCCCCACAATCCCGTTCTTTTATTTTTTACTTTTTGTTTTTTTTGCAGTTGTCTTTCTTTTTGTTGAAGACTTTTTAGTTGTTCTTGTTTTCTTTTCTGTTTCTTTTTTTACTTCTTCCGCCTCTTCTGGATTCCATTTTTCACCTGGCTTTGGCTTGTTCCAAGAAATATAATCACATGAAGCTGGATTATTTTCGCAAATATAGTAATTTCTTTTTCTTTTTGTTTTTCTAACTTGAACAGTTGCTCCACATTTCGGACATGGAACATCAATTGTTTCTATTATTGGTTTTACATTTCTACATTCTGGAAATCCGGGACATGCTAAGAATTTGCCATATCTTCCATATTTGTAAACCATCATTCTTCCACATTTTTCACATTGTACATCTGACACTTCGTCAACTAATTGCACATGTTCAAGTTCTTTTTCTGCTTTTTCAAGTTCTTGCTCAAATGGTCCATAGAATTCCCTAATTATTTTTTTCCATTTTTCTTTTCCTTCTGCAATTTCGTCAAATTCGTTTTCAATTTTGGCCGTAAATTCCACATTCACAATATCTGCAAAGTTTTCTGTAAGTAGTTTGTTTACTATTTTCCCAAGTTCTGTTGGTACTAATTGTCTTTGCTCTTTTTCTATATATCTTCTTTCCAAAATTGTTGTAATTGTTGGCGAATATGTACTTGGTCTTCCTATTCCTTTTTCTTCTAATGCTTTTACCAAACTTGCTTCTGTGTATCTTGCAGGTGGTTCTGTAAAACTTTGTTTTGGATTTATTTTGATTAATTTTACTTCTTGATTTTCGTCTAAATCTGGCAACATTCCTTCTTCTTGTTCTTCTTTTTCGTCTGTTCCCTCAACATATAAAATCATAAACCCTTTGAATTTTAGATTTTGTCCATTTGCTTTGAAGTCATAATCATTTGCTTTAATATTTACTGCTATTGTGTCATATACTGCAGGTTTCATTTGACTTGCCATAAATCTGTTATAAATTAGTTTGTATAATTTATATTGGTCTTTACTTAAGTCGCCTTTTATGTCGTCAGGTTCGATATCTGAATATGTTGGTCTTATACCTTCGTGAGCGTCTTGGGCATCTTTACTTGTTTTGTAATACCTATTTTCATAGAATTCTTCACCATATGTTGATACAATGTGTGTTTTTGCTGCCGCTCTGGCTTCTTCTGATATTCTTGTAGAGTCTGTTCTCATATATGTGATTAGACCTACAGTTCCTCTGTCTGCTATTTTTACACCTTCATATAATGTTTGTGCAACAGACATTGTTTTCTTTAATGTGAATCCTAATTTTCTTGAAGCCTCTTGTTGCATTGTGCTTGTTGTAAATGGTGGTGCGGGATTTCTCTTTTTCTCACCTTTTTTGATTTCTGATACTATGTATTTTGCTTTTTCTATGTCTTTTAAGATTTGGTCAACTTGTTCTTTTGAATTGATTTCTTGCTTCTTTCCGTTTTTTCCATAGAATCTTGCTTCAAATTCTTTTTTGGATTTTTCGTCTTTTAGGTTTGCATATATGTTCCAATATTCTTGTGGAATAAAGTTTTCAATTTCTGTTTCTCTGTCTACTATTAGTTTTACTGCAACAGATTGAACTCTACCTGCTGAGAGTCCTCTTTTTACTTTTTTCCATAGTAATGGACTTATTTTATATCCAACTATTCTGTCTAAAACTCTTCTTGCTTGTTGTGCATCAACAGTATTTAAGTCGATATTTCTTGGTTCTTTTATTGCTTTTTTTACTGCTGATTTTGTAATTTCATTAAAAGTGACTCTTGTTATTTTATCTTTGTCATCTTCTAATATTTTTGCTAGGTGCCATGCTATTGCTTCACCCTCACGGTCGGGGTCAGTTGCTAAATAAACTTTTTTTGCCTTTTTAGCGTCTATTTTTAAAGATTTTATTAAATCTCCTTTTCCTCTGATATTTATATATTCAGGTTCAAAGTCATTTTCAATATCCACACCTAATTTTGATTTTGGTAAATCTCGTATATGTCCCATTGAGGCTACAACTTTTGTACTGCCTCCTAAAAATTTTTTTATTGTGTTCGCTTTTGCAGGTGATTCTACTATTATTAATTTATCAGCCATGTTTCCTCCTCTGTTTTTATTATATCTTTAAGTATTCTAGAACATTTTTTCATATTTTGCAAGTTTTTTCTAATAAATCCAGAAAAAAAATGTCCTTTTGGATACAAAAAGACATTAAAATTTTTTTCTAAATAAATCCATTATTACTTCTTCTGAATTAATTGGAGTAACTTGATTTTCTTTAAAAATATTTAATATTTCATTTGCTTCTATTTCATCATTAGTAACATATTTTATACTTTTCTTTTCAACTTTAGTACAATCTGGTCTATATTCAGTTTTTACTATTTCTATTCCATATTTTGTTTTTTCAAATGATTTTATTACATCTTCATTTATTTGTTTGTAATACTCCAATTTTATTGGATGTTTTATTCCTGACTCATTAAGTAACTCTTTTTTAATAAATACACTGCCAAAAAACGTTTTCAAAAAAATCCCCCTTTTTATTTTTCTTTTGTTGCAACATATTAATATTACTACTAATTTCAATGGTTTGCAAGGATTTTTCATCGCAATTTTTGACATTAAATTTTCTATTTTTTTATGTTTTTTTATTTTTATTTATAGTTCGACTTTATGTCTTAAAATATTTTTTTATTTTTGACATTTTTCGATTATATTAGTCTTTTAAAAAATTTTGTATTTCATTTGCCAAGATTTCTTCTTTTCCTGTATAACTATGGTCTGCGCCATCAATATAACCAATATCTAATTTATCATTTTTTATTTTTCCTTTTAATTGTTCGCATAGTTTGTCCGCTTCTTGAATAATTAATTCTCTTTGATTTCCCCATCTCATAAATAATGGTACTTTAATATTGTTTAGTTCTTCAAAATTGTAATTTTTATCTGAAAACTTTGCAAAGTCTATGTCTTTGTTTTCAATAGCATATCTTAAAAACGTTTTTACACTGATAGGATGTATAAAACTTTCTGCAGGCATTAGTTGATTTTCCATTTTTTCTCTTTTCATATTTTTAGCATAGGTTACCATTACAGGAAAGTCATCTTTTAAATATACTTGGATGGCAAGTGGTATATCTACTAATGAAAGTAAGATTATTCCTTTTATTTTTTTTAGTATTCCTTTTTCATTTTCTTCAATTAATTTGTTATATGTGTATATTGTTTTTGTACACCCTAGGCTATGCCCAATGATATATATTTCTTTGTAGCCTTGTTCTATTGCATAATTGATGGCTCCTACAATATCTTCGTAACTTTCTGCTATTTCTTCATATGCAGTACCTGCAAGTTCCGGTTTTTCTTCGCTTTCCTTTTTTATGTAATTTACTAGGTCATGTCCTCTATTATTAAATGCCAAAAAATCAATGTTGATTTCGTTTGCCTTTTGGGCTATTATTTCGTCTCTTTTTTTGATGCAATTTGTTGCCATTCCATGTACTGATATTATTATTTTCGCAGTTTTATTTGTGTTTTTATACATAATTCCATTTAATATTACTCCATCTTGGGCTTTAAAAAATATTGTTTCAGTATTTTTCATTTTTTATTTCCTTTCTGAAATGTTCAAATTAATATAAAAGACATTCCTGTTTTACTTGTTTATCAATCATTACAGTTCATGGCCACCTAAAATTATTGGTTGCTATGAAGTGTAATAAGCAATTTTATGGAATGTCCTTTTTTCTAGATTTTCTCTACAATTTCATTTTGATTTTTGTATATACTATTTGCAGGTACTACTTTTCTCACAGATGATAATGGATATATGTTGCTATGACTACCGATTACTGTTCCTGGATTTAGAACTGAACCACATCCTACTTCTACTTCATCACCTAACATCGCTCCGAATTTTTTTAGTCCTGTTTCTATTTTTTCTTTATCATTTTTTACTACTACTAATTTTTTGTCTGATTTTACATTTGATGTTATTGAGCCTGCTCCCATGTGTGATTTATATCCCAAAATTGAATCTCCTACATAGTTATAATGAGGTACTTGAACTTTGTTAAATAGAATTACATTTTTTAATTCTGTTGAATTTCCTACCACTGCACCTTCGCCAACTATTGCTTTCCCCCTTATAAATGCACAATGTCTTATTTCTGCATTTTTTCCTATAATTGCAGGTCCATGTATGTATGCAGTTGGTGTTACTGTTGCAGACTTTGCAATCCATACATCATCTCCTACTTTGTCATATTCTTCTGGGTCTAGTGTATTTCCTAATTCTATTATGAAATCATTTATTTTTGGCAATACCTCCCATGGGTATGTTGCTCCATCAAATATTTTTTTTGCTATTGTTTCATCTAAATTGTATAAATTCTTTATTTTACATTCTTCCATATTTTTCTCCTTTTTTAGGGATTAGGGGGACGGGTCTCTAATCCCTATTTTTTTTTTATATTTTTTCGGGATTAGGGGACGGGTCTCTAATCCCTATTTTTTTTTATATTTTTTCGGGATTAGAGACCCGTCCCCCAATCCCGTTTTTTTATAGCCACTCACCATTTCTTTTAATATATACTTTCTTAATACTTTGTACAAGTACGGTATATATTATAAGTAATAATACTACAAACGCATAATATTTTCCTGGTAAAATTTCAAAATTAAATGTTCCAACATTGTGTAATAATATCGGTGTAACTATTGTTCCTGCAATAGTTATTAATGTTGATATTGTTAAAAATTTATTTGCTCTTGATTCTATGAATGGCATTTTTGCAGTTCTAACATAGTGAATTATCATTGTTTCACTTATCAAGCATTCTACAAACCATGCTGTTTGGAACCAAGATTGTTTGTCTACACTGTTGTATCCAAATACAAACCAAAATACTACAAATGCTATTACATCTGTTATTGAACTTGTAATTCCCATTACATTCATGAATTTGCCAAGTCCTTTTGTATCCCATTTTCTTGGTTTTTCCAAAAATTCTTTGTCTACATCATCATATGGTATTGCTATTTGTGATATGTCATATAAAAAGTCTTGTATTAACATTTGTATTGGCAATAGTGGCAAAAATGGTAAAAAGATACTTGCTATTAATATACTAAATACATCTCCAAAGTCTGAACTTAATGCCATTTTCATATATTTTATGATGTTTCCATACACTTTTCTACCTTCTATTACTCCATCATATATTACTTGCAAACTTTTTTCAAGTAATATTATATCACTTGCTTCTTTTGCTATGTCTGTTGCAGAGTCTACACAAATTCCTACATCTGCTGTATGTAGTGATGGTGCATCATTTACGCCGTCTCCCATATATCCTACTACATGGCCGTTTTTCTTGTATGTTTTTACTACTCTTTCTTTTTGCAATGGGTTTAATCTTGCAAAAACGTCAACTTCTTCTACTGCTTTTTCTAATTCTTCGTCTGACATTTTGTCTAATTCTACACCTGTAATTATTCTGTCAGATCTTAATCCTACTGTATTGCATATATTTTTTGTTGCATATGCATTGTCACCTGTTAGAATTTTTGTTTTTACTCCAATTTTTCTTAAATCATTTATTGTCTTCTTTACATCTTTTTTTGGTGGATCCAAAAATGCAACATATCCTACAAATGTCATTTCACTTTCGTCATTACTGTTAAAAACATTTACACCTGGATATTCTTTTTTCGTTGCTAATGCTATTACTTGCATTCCTAGATTTGATAAATTGTTTGCATTTACTTCAATTTGCTTTACTAAATCATCTGTTATTGGAATTATCTCGTCTTTATACTTTACTTGTTTGCAACATTTTAAAATTTCTTCTATTGCGCCCTTTGTAAGCATTCTGTAGCCATCTTCACTTTTTACAACAACACTCATTCTTTTTCTTGTATAGTCAAATGGTATTTCGTCTACTTTTTCGTATTCTTTTAGAACTTGCTTGATTTTGTGTTGATTTCCATATGCTATTACTGCTTTGTCAACTAAATTTTTTATTCCTGTTCCATAGTAACTGTTTAGATATGCATATTTTAAGATGTCTAAGTCTTCTTCTCCCATTACATTTATATATTTTTGCAATGTTATTTTATCTTGTGTTAATGTTCCTGTTTTGTCTGTACATAAGATGTCTATTGCTCCTAAGTTTTGAATTGACTGTATATTTTTTACTAATGTTTTCTTTTTCGCTAGAGTTTTGCTTCCTTTTGTTAGGTTTACATTTACTATCATTGGTAACATACTTGGCGTTATTCCAACTGCTACTGATAGTGCAAATAGCAATGCTTCCATTAGATTGTGTCTTATGAATGCATATATTACAAATACTGCTATTGATACTACTACCATATATTTTATTAGTAGTTTTGTGATGTTGTTCATTCCTTTTTCGAAGTTTGTTATCTCTTTTTTGTTGTCTATTTCTTTGCTCATTCTTCCTAAATATGTTTCAAATCCAGTTTGTATTACAACTGCTGTTCCGCTTCCACTGACTACACTTGAGCCCATTAAACATATGTTGTTTATATCAAATATTCCTTTTGGTTCATTTGGTGTTGTTGTTTTTTCAACTAATACACTTTCTCCTGTGAATACTGATTGGTTCAAGAATAAGTCTTTGCTTTCTATTAGTATTACATCTGCTGGTATTATTGAGCCTGCATTTAGTTTTATGATGTCTCCTATTGCTATGTTTTCTACTCTTACTTCTTTTTCTTTTCCGCTTCTTACCACATTTGTGCTTGAATATATTTGTGCTTTTAGTTTTTGATTGAATTTGTATGTTGAGTAGTTTTGACAGAATTTTATGAATGCGCTTACTACTGCTATTCCTACTATTATTCCTGCTCCTAGTTTGTCTGATAGTGCAAAGTCTATTATTGCTAGCAAAAGTAATATATATATGAATTTATCATTGAATGATTTTATAAAAAATTCCAGCCAACTCTTTTTTTCGTTTTTTACTACTATGTTTGGTCCGTTTTTTTCATATCTTTTTTCGTATTCTTTTTGTGTTAGTCCTTCTTCTTTTGTGTTGTATTCTTTTAGTATTTCTTCTTTGTTTTTCTTTGATGTTTCTGTGTATTTTTCTAGTAACTCTTTGTCTGTGTTTTTCATTTGTTTTACTTTTTTCTTGATTTCAAATAGTTGTATCATTTGTATCACCTTCCTTTTTTGGTTGTGTTTTTATTTTTTTACGGTTGTATTATATCACTTTTTTGAAATTTTTAAAGTGTTTTTTGGATATTATAATATTTTTCTTTATAAATCTAATTTTACTATTGACTTCTTCTATAGAATATTTTAATATATATATGCCAACTTACTCAAGTGGTAGGAAGGAGGTTTAGTTGTGAAAGACTTATTCAGATTACTAAAACTTTATTTGATTTACTTAATTGTAAAACATTTAGGGGATTAGCACAGAAAAAAGACTAGGAAAGCTTTGGCAGGCTCCTAGTCTTTTTCAGTTTAATTGTTACTCGACTTGTTTTTCAATTACTAAATACATATTAGCACATATTTTATTATATGTCAAATTTTTTTGTTTATTCTTACTGAATCACTTGTCTATATAGTTCTGTTTGTTTTACATTTTTTTGAACTTCTTCGCTTGATAATGCTCTTTCGTATAATCTACTACAGTACACATTTCCTTTTAGATAATACAGATTTCCTGGATCGTGCCATGGACATACGCCTAGATAAAAATGGGCCGTATCTGTATTCCAACTTTCACATCCTTCATTATAACTATCTATTCCATAATAAGTATAACCATATAAATTTCCATTAATATAATATTCAATCTTATCTGCAACCTCATCCCATTCTGGATTTTCTTTATTATATCTTCTATATACAAAAGTTAGATAAAAATCTTTATTTTGCGTATATCCAGCATCTTCTGCTCTTACATCTCCTATATCTACAGTTTCAAGTTTTTGTTTTTTTCCCTGCCATGATGACCTATAGCAAAACTTGCATATAGCATTAAAAGATGTAAATCCAAATCTCATTGATTGAGTTAATTCATTTTCAAGTGATGTCAACTTACAAAATAATCCGTTTCCTATTTTTCCACTTCCATTATCATACTTTATTCTATCTAAATTTGCATATATTTCAAAAGTAAATCCATTACTAAAATCTGCCTTTTTTGATAGTTCCAAATAATCTCCATCACCATCAAAATATAAGGATTTATTTTCTTTTGAATATGTTACATCACCATATTTTATAATTCCATCCCATTCATTATCTTCTGCATTTGTTGCATCTATGTTTAAAGCCAATTTATCTGTGACTGCTAAACTACTTTTATATGATAACTCTGCAAAATTTTCATCTATTTGCTTTATTTCACCTGTATCATAATTTGCAACCCAATAATATTTTGTTTTTCCGTAATCTTCTATTTCTGTTCCTTTAGGTATATAATTCCAACCTGTTCCATATTTTTCTAATGTATTACTGTTTACAACAATATCCCATTTTTCACCATTTTCTAGATTTTTATCATACAATGTTGTTCCCAATTTCTTTATTTCTTTTTCTGAATATCTATTTGAATTTGTTGAAATAATATTAATATGTATTATTTCCTCTTCTGTCGATATTTCACTTTTTTCTTTTGCTTCTTTTGTCTTATTAAAAATTTCTGTATTTGATAGATTTTTTATTGAAATTCCAGCTAAAATTAAAAGAAGTATTATTGTTACTACTAACGATACAAGCGTTATGGCCTTTTCATTTTTATACACTTTATTTTTCTTATTCATGAAATCTTCTCCTTTATCTTTAGTCATATTTTAACTATTTCATTTTTATTATAGTTAAATTATGACTTTTTGTCAATAGTTATATTCTAACTTTTTTATAATATAATTGAGGTGATTTTATGCTAAGAATTAAAGATTTAAGAGAAGATAAAGATATGCTACAAAAAGATGTTGCTGAACTATTAAACATTTCACAAACTAATTATAGTAAATATGAATTAGGAAAAATCAATATTCCTATTAATACATTAAAAAAACTTGCATTAATTTTTGATACAAGTATTGATTACTTATTAGGATTGACAAATGAGAGAAGACCTTATCCAAGAATAAATTAGTTTTTCTTCTGTTCATTTTTTATAAAATTTGCTTTTAAGAAATTTTTTTGCTATACTGTAACCATTATGGAAGATAAAGAAAGATATAAACATTTAAACAAATATTTAAAAGAAAAATTTGGAGAAAGAACCTTAAAAATCTGTATTGATGGAGGCTTTACCTGTCCTAATAGAGATGGAACTATATCCACAAAAGGATGCATTTTTTGTAGTGAAAAAGGTTCTGGTGAATTAATACGTTGTGGCTTTGGTAACACTATAACTGAAAAAATTAGTAATCAAGTTAAAAATTATTTTAATAGTTATCGTAGTGAACGTGCTAATAAGTTTATTGCTTATTTTCAAAATTTTACAAACACATATGATTCTTTGGATATACTAAAAGCTAAATACGACGCTGCTTTAATTGATGATAGAATTGTTGGTTTAGAAGTTGCTACAAGGCCTGACTGTATAAATGCTGATATTGTTAATTTATTGAAGTCATACAAAGATAAATATTATGTTTGTGTTGAACTTGGTTTGCAAACTTCTAATGATGAAACTGGCAATTTAATTAATCGTGGTTATTCAAGTTGTCAGTTTACAGATGCTGTTATGTTGTTAAATGATGCTAATATTGATGTTGTAGCTCATATTATGGTTGGTTTGCCAGGTGAAACTTTTGAGAATTTGAAAGATACTGTTGATTTTATTAACAAGCATAATATTCAAGGTTTGAAAATTCATTCTACTTATGTTGTTGAAAATACTTATCTTGCTAATATGTTTTTTGCAGGTCAATATGAGCCTATTTCTTTAGAGTATTATTTGGATGCGCTTACTTATGTTGTTACTCATATTTCTCCGGATATTGTTATTCATAGAATTTCTGGAGATAGCCCTAAGGATTTGTTGGTTGCTCCTGAGTGGAATTTGCATAAGAAATGGGTTTTGAATGGGTTTGATAAAATTTTGAAAGAACAGAATTTATGGCAAGGGAAATATTATAAATAGTTTTATTTAAAAAGACATGAGAGTTTTATACTTTCATGTCCTTTTTTATTTATTATTCTTGATTCATACTATTTAAAGATTCTTCAACTTCTCTATATCCTGGTAATACTGCATCGACAAAAGCATCTTCATCACAGTTTATATTCCATTTTCCATCTTCTTTTTTCATATTAATAGTAACTTCTGTTGTTACAGTTTCAATGTCTTCAGAATTATATTGTTCTATAAAATATTGTTTTAATTGTTCATCCATCTCTTCTTCTGTCATTGCACCAAACGCTTGAGAAAAGGCTACAGAAAATGCTTTTGATATATAATTTCCAAATACTGTTTTTAAATTTTTGTTACTTATATTTAATTTCATTGTGCATTCATTTATTTTTACATCTGTTGATACTACCTCATAGTTTAGATTTTTCAACATTGCTTTTTCCATATCTTGATTATCTTCTATGTTATCTTCTGATGTTGCATTTTCTTCAATTACATCTTTTATATTGATGTATTGTTTTATTTGCTCTTCGTCTCCTGTTTTTAATGCTGTAAACATTTTATCAACTGTATCCATTGCTTGTTTTTTTGTCATGTTTAAGGCTATAAAATACCCTCCAACTACTAGTACAATTATTAATATTACTATTAATGCAATTTTTAGAATTTTTTTCATATTCTTTCCCCCTTTCTTGTGCTTATTAAATCACTTTTAGGGGGTATTGTCAATTAAAATTCGTATTCTTGTATAACTTTTCCATCTACATTTTTTAATATTATTTTATTATCTTCAATTACTATATAGCTATGCTCTGTATTGCACTTTGGAAGTGAGATAGATCCTGGGTTTGCAAAGATAAACCCTTCTTTTTCTTGAATAAATCCTTGGTGGATGTGACCATATATCATTATATCAAAGTCGTCATATGGTATTTTTTCTATATTGTATTTGTGTCCATGTGTAAAGTAGAATTTCTTACCGTTTATTTCCATTAAAATGTGGTCATGAAATTTGAATTCTGATATTGTTTCGTCTACTTCTGCGTCACAGTTTCCTCTTACTACCAATAACTTTTCTTTTAATGAATTGAGCGTTTGTGCTACTTTCATTGGGTTGTATTCTTGACTTAAGTTATTTCTTGGACCATGGTAATATAGGTCTCCTAATAATATTATTTTGTCTGGTTTTTCTTTTTCATTTATTTCTTTTATTTTTTCTCCATAGTATGCTGAACCATGGATGTCTGATATTACTAATGCTTTCATTTTTATCACCTTTCTTTATTAAATTCGTTGAAAATGAATTGAACTTTTTCTTTATTGGTCAATGTCTTCTAGATTATTAAAAAATTCTTCCGTTAATTCTTCTTCATATACATATTCACCATTTTTATATCTCAATATACTATCATTTTGTATTTGTTCTTTTAGTTCTTGTGATATTTCTGTTTCTTCAAATATTTTGTTGGTGTTCTTGTTTAGCAAAAAAATGCCTTTTGCACTAAAGTCTACTACCTGATATAAGCAGTTTTCTTCCCTATTTTGTTCTAGGTTTTCTTGTTGCTCTAATGCACTCTCTTTTTCAACCTCATTATTATTGTTAATTTCTCCATTATTCATTGTATTTATTTGTTCTTTTTCTTTTGAATTTTCAATATGTTTTGATAATTCTTGCATAAAATTTTCTACTAAATTGTTTTCTTTTATATCATTTGCTATTTTGTTAAAAATTTCTAATTTCAATAAATCATCTCTCCTTTTTTTGATTAAATTTTTTTAATTATGTTTTATAATTGTGGTGAATTTTTTATACTGCATTTAATAGCTATTTGCTATTTTGAGAGCTTTCACCTGTTTGATAATTAATTGTTATTCCGGGTTGGACATTATACACATATACATTAAAGCTAATTCCTCGTCCATTATCTTCTACTGAATATGCTTCCATTTCTACTCCACTTGCAACTTTATTGTCTCCTTTAAAGTCTGGTGTTACTCTATAAAGTACATGATTATTATTGTTTTTTTCTATATATTCTGCTACTTTATTTTCAAATGGTAACATTCCTTCAACATTGAAATAATTTGTACCGGTTATTAAATTCAACTCATTGGCGTTTTCTCCTGCTAATTGATATCCGATTAAATGGCATCTGTTGTATAAAAATTTTCCTTCGTATTTTGCTTGTTTCCAACCAGTTGGCTTTACATTACTGATGTCTCCTCTTTTTTCTGTTGGCATTATTTCTTTGCATATGTTTGCATATGCGACTCCGCATCGTTTTAAAGAGTCAAGTTGACTGTAATTTTCGAATGCTTTCGTTGTGTGCTCACTTTCTTCAAAGTATGGTATGTTGTTATTTATTTCTGTGTATATTTTGTCTGTGTATTCTGGTATGTTACTTAAATTGTATTTGGTGCTTGATACCGTATTTCCCGCTGTTTGTGCTTGTTCTGCGGTTATATTTGTTTCATTTATTTGATTTTCTTGATTATTATTTTCTTGTTTGTTTATTACCCAACTTGCTATTATTAATATTAATATTATTAATGTTGATATTATTTTTTCTGTTTGTTTGTTTTTTGTTTTCTTTGCTCGTGTACTCTTTTTCACTTTTGTTTTTCCTTTCGTTCGCTATGCTCACTCATCGTCATCCAAAATTTTTTTCAAAATTTCGTCTGCCAAATCTTGTGTATTTTTATTAATTTTGAATTTTGATTTGTTCTTCTTTTATTAATTGATATCTTATAAGTACTTTACTATCTAGATTTTCCTTATGCATATCAACTGCTGTAATTTGATGGTTATCATATGTTGTGTAATAATAAATTCCTTTACTTGCATTACAACAAGATGTATAAATTGTTATCTCATACTTTCCGTCATCTACCTCACAACATCCCCTTTGTTGATCTACTGAATTAAGAATATGGAAGAATTGGCTAACACTTTCATTTTCTGTATCTTTTGAAACTGAGTTCATTTTTACAAAACTTGCTCTTATAAACCTAGATTGTGAAGATAAATCACCAGGAAGTCCTATTGCTCCCATTCCTCTGCTGTATCTATCTAAATTTATATTTTTTGCAAATTTATTCTCAGGAGATTTAGGTGATAAGTTCATATAGTTATTTAATGCAAACATTTGCTTATCAAATGGCGGGTTATTAGTTAAAATCCCTACAGGGTTTTCATATATTTTTATTCCATCTTTCATTGCTTCAACTGTTATGGCTTCTTCTTTGTCTGCTATAATCCAATGTAATTGTGCTAGCGGTAATTGTTCATTAAATGGTTCATTTAAAAAATTCATTTTTTCTATTAGTTGTCGTGCTTCTTTTACGGTTGTGCATTGACTTAAAATCCATGGTATAAATTCGTATTGTGTTATATTGTCTTTTCCTTCTTCTTTTGAGCTATAGTGCGTGTTTCCTACAAAGTTCAGTCCTGCTATTCCTAATCCTTTTTCGTTTATTGCGTCATAGTATAGTGGGTAGTTTTCTTCTACATATGCCATTCCTATTATTGCATAGTGATTTTTTATTTGTTCTGTTTCTTTGAATTTGAATTCGTAATTTCTTGGTGTTATTGTTATTTCATCTCCATATGAGAATTCATAGTCTAGTGTCCTCCCAAAATAGAAGTCTTTTGTTTTATATGTTGCTGCTGTACACATAATTTTTCTCCTCCTTATTTTTTCATTGTCATTTAAACTTTTCTGTTATTTTTCCACTATTATATCACAATATGTGGATTGTTGTGTGATTTTTAAATTTAATTTTGGATTTTTATTTGAAAATAAGTTTAAAATTTGATTATTCTGCTAATTTTTTAAAATTTAAATTTTAATGAAATAAAATACTGGGGCAGAATGTTTTTTAGTGTTCTACCCCCATAAAAAATTCTTGAATTTTAACTATTATTAATATTTTAACACATTGATGCTTCTACTATTTTAAATGTTGCATTTTTCATTGAGTTTAATTTATCACTCTCTACATATTCGAACAATTTGAACTCTTGGCTTTGTCCAGCATTTAAATTATTTGCATAAATATAATCATTTGCTATTCTACTTCCATTTGCATCAACAGCTTCAACTTGAATACTGAATGATTTTGTATCATTTGTCTTATTTTTAACAGTTGCTTTTAAAACTGTTTCTGTCGTATATGTTCCTTTAGTTACTTGGAAATCTCCTAATTGTACATCTACATCATTTTTTAAAACTTCTTCTGTACTATTTCCAGCTGCCTTATCTAAATCTTGACTCCATGTATTTAATGAGTCTGATAATGTCTTTTGAGAATTAATTGTTATTATAATAGTAAGAATGCAAAGTATTATTCCTGCAATGGCTTGTCCTTTGCTAGCTTTTTTTATTAGTGCTACTATACCAAATATTGTTCCTATTAATCCTAGAATAAATGATACATTATTTATTACTGGTATAAATGAAGTACAAATTCCTATAATTCCTAATACTAATCCCGCTGTTGCTAGTCCGTTCTTCTTCTTTTCTTCCATATATTGTTCCTCCTTTTATTTTATTATGTTGAAATTATATCATTTTGTTTTTTATTTTTATGTCGAAATTTGTCGGAATTATAAAATTTGTTTGTTTTTTTATATTTTTTACATTTTTTGTGGTTCTGGATATTCTACTCCAAATGTCTCTACTGTTACTTTTTTCATAACAGGTGGTTCTACTGGTCTATCTTTTCCACCGCCAAATGGACTTCTGGTAATTACTCTTGATTTTACAATTTTATCTACTACATCCATCCCTTCAATAACACTTCCAAATGCAGCATATTTTCCATCTAAAAATTCTGAGTCATCTGTTACTATAAAGAATTGAGAACCTGCACTATTAGGCATCATGCTTCTTGCCATTGATACAATTCCTCTTACATGTGATATGTTGTTTTCTACTCCATTTTCTTTGAATTCTCCTTTTATTCCGTATCCTGGTCCTCCCATTCCTGTTCCTTCTGGGTCTCCTCCTTGTGCCATGAATCCTGGAATTGTTCTGTGGAATATTAGTCCATCATAAAATCCTTTTTGTACCAAATTTACAAAGTTGTTTACTGTTTCTGGTGCTTTGCTTGGATATAGTTCTAGTTTTATTATTCCCCCATCTTCCATTTCTATTGTTACTATTGGTTTCTTTAAATTTTCACTCATAATTTTATCTCCCTATCTTTTATTTCAAAATTTTTTCTACAAAATCATTATCTTTAAATAATATAATTGATTTTGGTAAAATATCAATTACAAATTTATTTCCTGTTAATTTTTCTCCATCAACATTAAAAGTAATTTTTTCATCAAGTTCTAATTCCACATGATTTGTTCTAAATTTATGAATTCTTCTTTTTCCTTCATGTTTTCCTTTTTTCAGCCTTAAAATTAATGGAATCATTTTTATTTTTGACATTTTTTCTGCATAATAGACATCTAAAAGTCCATCTGTTAATGTTGATTTTGGTGCAATATTAAAGCCACCGCCATAATATGCTCCATTACAAATGCTTAAAATTGTATATTTTGTTTCAATGTTTTTTACACTGGTTTTCAACTTCATTTTTTTATGTTTAAATTTTATAAAAGTATATACAATACTTGCTTTGTATAGTTGACTTGTTGGTATTATTGTGTTCCTTAATTTATCAATATTGTTTGCTACTTCAGCATCAATTCCTGTACATGCTACATTTATGAAGTATTTGTCATTAATTTTTCCTATATCTATCAGTGTTTCTTTATTAGGTAGATTTTTTATTGTTCTATATGTATCATTTCCTGAGCCTGATGGAATAATACCAAGTTTATTTTTTGTACCAACTAATGCTGGTAGCACAAGTGTTAAAGTTCCATCTCCGCCTACAACATATATCACGTATTCCTTATCTTTGTATTCAAAAGCAATGTCATATCCACTTTTTTCTTTTGTTATGTATCTAATTTCAAATTCAATGTTTTGATTTTTACATTCTTTTTCAATATTGGGTATGATTTTTTTGCTTTTTCCTCTTCCAGCACTTTCGTTTACTATAAAAATCATTTTCATGTTTAATTTCATTCCTTCCTCAAGGTAGAAATCCAGTTGAAAAAAATTAATTTTTCCAACCTTTTCTACTTCCTAAGTATGTTTAATACTTCATTCTTAATATAATTATTTGCTTCTTCTACTTCCATTTTACTGATATTTACTGGTTTTCCAAATTCGATTGATAAACCTTTTCTGAATGGTTTATAGTTGCCTTTTATTGCAAATGGAATTATTGGTGTATTTGTTTTTTTGGCAATTTTGACTGCTCCATATCTGAATTTTAAAAGTTCTTGGTTTGTCCTGTTTCTTGTTCCCTCTGGAAAAATTCCAACTGCTCCACCTTGTTTAAGTACTCTTTCTGCTTTTAATATGGCTACAGGATTACTTTTGTTTCTGTGTACTTTTATAGTTCCAATGCTTTCAAAAATTTTTCCGTGTATTCCTTTGAATAGGCTTTCTTTTGCCATGTAGTGTACTATTCTGTTTGTGTTTGACATTACCATTATTGGGTCAAATGCGTGCTTGTGGTTTCCTACAAAGATAATTGCTCCTTTTTCTGGTATGTTTTTTGCTCCTTTTACTGTTGGTCTATATATTATTTTTAGCAATTTGCTGTATATTGCTTTTGCTATTTTGTATAGTGTTTTGTTTTCTTTCATTTTTTGTTTCCTTGTTACTTTTTCTATATTGTTTCAATTTTATGGATAAATATTTAATTAATTTTTCAACCTTTTATATCCTTAAGTATTTCCTTAAATAATTCTCTAGTATTTTCATATGTAATTGTTTCAACTGCTTTATCGAAATCTAACCATTTTATTTCATTAACTTCACATTCCTGTGCTTTAATTTCTCCTCCTGTGCATTTTGCAACAAATAATACTACTTGTTTTAGCTTTCCTTTATCTGTTACATATTCCATTGTATATCTTTTATTAGCATCAATTTCTACATCTAAATTAGTTTCTTCCTTCACTTCTCTTGCTGCTGTTTCAAGTTCTGTTTCATTTTTTTCTACATGTCCTTTTGGAAATCCCCAATGTCCTTGTATTTGCTTGATTAGTAGTACTTTATTATCATTTATTATAATACATCCACAGCATTTTTCTTTTTCTGAATTGGCATTTTTGTTTAATATATTATCTACTTCTCTTAGTTCAATTTCATTGTTTAAATCATTGTTTATTTTATGTACTGGAATTTTGTTTTCTTTTAAGATTTCTTTTATTGTTCCTGGTAAGATTTTATATTCTTCTATTTTGCTTTTTTCTATCCATTCATAGCATAAGTTTTCTTTGCCCTCTACATTTTTTAGTGTTTGTTCTATTTTTTTGTCTTCTTCGTTTATGAATTCTGCTTTGTGCACAAATAGTATTTCATGATATTTTTGGCCTTTTTCTTCGAAGAAATTTTCTATTGTTGCTATATATCCTGTTGTTTTTATTTCCTTTCCAAGTTCTTCTTTAATTTCTCTTTTGATTGTTGTTTCTGAATCTTCTCCTATTTTTACTCTTCCTCCTATTAGTGCATAGTGGTCTTTGCTTATTTCTTTGTGTACTAATATTTTTCCGTTGTGTTCTATTATCCCTGCTGCTCTTATGTTTAGTTTGTAGTTTTCTACATTTATTGTTAAATCCATGGTTTTTCCTCCTTTTTTTGAAAATTATATCATAATTGTATGGTTTTTTATAGTCAAATTGAAAAAGTACTTATTTTTTTGCTATTATATTAAATATGTGCCAATGTTTCTCTTTTCCTAAAGCAGTCGTTCCATCTTTTTCAACTTCTTTAAAATCTATTATTTCATAATCTTTAAAAAGTTCCATTACCTGTTCTTTAGTTAAGAAAGTCATCCCCTCTTTTTTATTTTTCCATTCATCATTATCTCCAAAGAAATTGCCTGCAAAATACCCGTCTTTTAAGATGCTCTCATCAATTTTATCCCATAGTTCTTTGAAATTGTTTTTATTACAATATGGAAGGCTAAAATTGGCAACAACTAAATTATTTTTTTCTAATTTTATACTTTCAAATTTTTGATTTGAAAATTTAAATTTCTTTTGTTCTTCTTTTGATAATCTTGTGATAATTCTAGATTCTACATCTTCTTTATCTATCGCAAGCACATTCCATCCTTTTTTTATTAATCGTACTGTATCTCTTCCCGCTCCACATCCTAGTTCAATTGCGTTTCCTGGCTCTATATTTAATTTTAGAAATTTTTTCACAGTATAAGTTGGTTCCATATTTTGGGTGTTGTCATAGAATTTTTCTGTATTAGCCTTTTTTGTTAAGATTTTATCTAATTCTATTTCTGCTTTTTTTACAAAATAGTTATCTGTATATATTGGTATTCCTATTTCGTTTACTTTTTGGATTAATTTTTCTGTGGTATCTAATTCATCTTTTTCTTCTATTTCTATTAAATTGTCGCCGTTTTCTATATCTTTAATTGCTAATTCAAATCCATTTTTTTCGTATACTATGTCATTTTCTTTTATATTCATAATTTCTTTATATCCTATTGATTTTAGTAATTCTTTTGCTTCGTCTATTTCTAGAATATTACAATTGGTTGATTCTTGGCTTAGTGTATTACCGGATTTGTCGTAGTTTTTGATTTTGAATGTTATTAGTTTGGTTCTTTTGTTTGATGTTTGGTCCTTGATGTCTCTTACTAGTACTGCTTTTGATAGGATTTCTCTTGCATTGTTCTTTTCTAATTTTGTTTCTTTGGGTATTAAATATGTGTCGTCCATTGTGAATTTTTTTGTTATTTTGTATCCTTTTTCTTCTAGTATTTTGTAGAGTTCGTTTGGTTTGTTTTTTATTTTTATTGTTATTTCATTGCTATTTTTTTGATTCATTTTTGTTTTTTCCTTTCCTTTTTTATAATTATATCATTTGTTGTCTATTTTTTTAATATGTTTTTGGTGATTTGGGTGGTGGTGGTTGGATGAGTAAGGGCTTCGGGTTATGAGATGTGCTTGAAACGTTTATGTAATTTAGTGAAATCAAGGGTTTTAGCTGATATTTCAATAAAAATTGGGGAAATGGTTTTTAGAACCTTTGTGCATTTTTTTGAACTTTTTGGAGGAGTTTTTCCCCAACTTTTCCCCAATTATTTTTGACAAATTTTAGATATGTTTTGTGATTTTTATTGCAAAATTAGTTTATATTTTTTATTGCGAATTTAGTTTGTGTTTATTGTCGCAAATTTAGAATGGGAAACCTTAACTTTATTTTGGAGGTTTTGATATGAATAATAAGATTACTTATCATAGAGAAGGAGATTATTTTATTCCTGATTTGTATTTGCCTAAACAGCCTGATGGACATATTGGAAAATATGGAAGATTAAGATTAAATTATTTAAAGAATTTTGATATATCTTTTTATACTGAATTACTTATCAGTGGTACTTTGAAACAACATTTGCTAGATATAGATAATGATGCTAGTAATAAGGTTAATTTACTTATAAAGAGCTTTGCAGAAAATGAAAATGTTGATGAGTTGTTGAAGGTGCATTATCAAATTGAGTGGGTTCAGGCTATGAATAATTTTAAAAATAGGGCTGAAGAAATTGTTTTGAATGAGATTATATATGTGTAGGAGGTTTTAGATATGGTTAATTTTAGAGAAGTTAATGATGATGATATATTAAAGGAATGGTTGGCGTTTAGAGAAGATTCTTTGCTTTGTCAGCTTTCTGATGAGGATTATAAGCATGGTTTGAATTTTGATAAGTTTTGCGAGAGGATTTTGCGTAATGTTTCTAAGGATAGTAGTCAGTTTGTTCAGTCTCAGCTTGATATGTTTTATGATGATTTTATGGGGTATCTGGATTATTGGAATGAGAAGTATTATAGGAATGGGTTTGTGGATGGTGTGCAGATGATTAGCGGGTGTTGTGATAATAATATTTCCTTTTAAAGTGCAAAATTTGCACTTTAAAAAATAAAAATTGCACTTTAAAATATCAGAAAGGCGAGATTAATTCTCGCCTTTTACCTAAATAAATAATAAATTACACTTTTCCATGTATGATGAAATGTCAACATTTCTTCTTGTATACCATTTTTACCATTAGATTGCAGTATTAAAGTTCCTTTAATAAAATCAGACCTTTCAAATTCGATTATATATAAAGGAATACCACATGTAAGTACTGTATCAATTCTTATAGATGTATTATTCATTATTTTTTCAAATTTTTTTAGTTCTTTAACCTTTTTTAAATTTTTATTTTTTTCATTGTATTTACATTCATATATAGCTATCCAATTATAAGATTTCTCATATGGAGTAATAATTAGTATTTCTCCTTCATGTTCGCATCTATATTCATCACTTATTTTTAAATCCTTCGGTATATCCTCTTCTTTGATATATATATCAATTTTTTCATATATTACTTTTTTTTCAATTATTAATGATATTATTCTTCCAATAAAATATATTACAAATAATATCAAAGTTGCAATTGATGCTATATTTCCTAACATTATCTACACCTTTTCCTTTCACATTTATTACCCTATTCCTTCATAAACACTTTAATATATTCACTATTATTTCTAGCAATTTCTATTTCAAACTTACAGTTATATTTTTTATTTTTGTAGTTCTTATATTCTAATTCAAAAAAATTTACAACATAAGGGCCGCATTCCCTCCATAAAATTGATATCTATAGATATGACATATTTATTCTTTGTCTGAAAATTTTGTGGTTCTATAATATCTAATTCATTTTCGCCTTCTAATTTATATATATTTAAAATTTTTCCATCTTCATTCTTAATTAGAGGATATTTAATTATCATATCTCCTTTATTAACTAGTTCAAAATATACTTTTCTATGTTGTGTAAAATTATTTTGCACATTATCACATCTATAATAACAATCTTTTTCATATGAAGGTTTAATTATAATTAAAGGCTTTTCTTTTTCTTCCTTTTCATCTAAAAATTTGTATATAGTAAATATAAAAACAATTACTGTAACCAATATTTCTAATAAATTTCCAAAAAAACCAATCCATGCATCATGGCTAATGTTTATAATTCCATTTATATCAAACAATCTAACAACTTTTATAATTTCAACAATTAATATTGAAAATAATATTATAAGTAAACTACATTTTACTACTTTTTTCATTATCATCCCTCTATTCAATCTAAATATATTAACTTATGCCATTAATAGCACTTTTTTATAAAAAGCAAAATATTTCTGTAACTCTCAATTACTCTCATATTTTGCTTTTCTTCTGTAATATTTTATTCTAAATATTCTTTCAATCCCTCTACTACCTTATAAACTTGTGTCATAGGATTTCTTTGTGATGCTTGTCCGTTTTCATTAATTTTCTCCATTAATTTGCAATTATCTATTGCCATATGTATTTTTCCATCACTTGTAACTTTCTCAAAAATTTTTTCATCATTTTTCTTATATTCTCCAAATCCATTTTTTTGAAATTCTTTATCCAATTCTTTTAAAATATCATCTTTTGATATATATTTAGTTATTCTCTTTAAATGAGATAATATCCAAAGTTCAAAATTAGGATTAGACCAGGCAACATTATAATCACAAGTTCTAATTGCTTTATCAAATTGATCATTTGAATAATCATCTTTATCAAATACAACCCAAACTTGTCCATATCTTTTATTTGAATAGTTAACAAATTTATCCGTATAATTTACTAAATCTGTTGTATTCTTTCCTGTTCCTTTTACTTCAATACTAGGAATTAAAACATCAACTTTATTACCATACTTTTCATTTATCTTTTTCTTTAACCCATTAAAGTAATTAGGCTCTGTTTGTTTCCCTTCGCATACAATTAAGTAATTGGCTGGTGCAAGCCTTTTACTTTTTAATTTGC
>OLVW01000648.1_pt1 | contig 33895 bp, 40 predicted proteins | sample 1673301 | NCBI WGS metagenome assembly OLVW01 (sample SAMEA3178941, study PRJEB25190) | human gut metagenome
CAGTCGCTATTGTTGTATATAAAGTTCAATACCTGTAGTTTAACGAATGCTTACAGAAAAATATATTGAGTAAGCTTGAAAAGATAGGAATCACAAGATCATTTATAATGCCTTCTTAGATAGTTTGTGTAAGGATATTGTTGATATTCATGATTTAAAATATCCGTGTGCTATAAAGTAGCATCGGATTTGATTTGCGTTTCTTCAATGTAAGCATTGACTATAACTAATCTGAGTGAAAATATTACTGACAGTCCTTGTCAGTGCTTTGTGAATACCCGATAACTGCTTTGTGGCGGTTATCGGGTTATTCACAGATAAAGTATTATTTGCGTACATTTTCAAATGCCAAGTTTATGCATTTATTTATATGTTGTTTATCTAGAGATTCTATTTCACCTTTTCTATTTATATTTTCTATTATTGATATTTTATCGATTGATGGAGACTTGTCATTGTACCAAAAAGACTGATTGTGTGTTTGGTAATAATTTAAGTCCTTTATGGAATAGCTTTTTGAGTTATATTTAAAGCTATTTGATGGTGTTAGATAATAAATCATTAAGAACACATTCACGCAATTTAATAGACTTAATTCAGGTAATTTAAATAAATATTCCTTTATAGTAATAATATCATTTATACCTATCATTTTAAATAAAGCAATAGTGTAAGTTAACGGTGACTTAGTATTGAATTTAGTTCCTAAATAATCGTTCCCTATATAGTCCCTTTCAATAATATAACTATCCATCCCACTTATAATGCTTTTAATGGTTCTAATTGATAAAGAGCTTATTTTCTTCTCAAGTTCATTCGACATATTGTTGAAATCTTCTTTTGATAAACAACATTTATTTGATATTATTTTATATAAATATTCTTGTGCTACTTTATTTATAGAATAATAAAATGGTTGATGACTTATAAATTTATTAATATAACCATTGTAATTAGCATTTTTCCCGTAGCAATGGTAGAAGATATTTTCGGTTGTACTGTTATCAAAAATCGTAATAATATTATCAAAATCAAACTTATTACTATAGTTCGATTTCTCATATAAATGTTCGTCTATATGAGCTCCTAATACATTCAATATGCGAAACAAATGTGCAGGGTCAATACGGTCAAGGTCTTCTATGATTAGGACTGTTTTATAACCAGATGATTTGATGTATTTTAATGTTTCTATAATAAGTTCTGTGTAGCCATCATGTTCGTATAACCCTCCTTTTTGTGATGTAAACCAAGATTCATATTTTTTGAATGTCGTTTGTTCTTCTTTATATTTCTTAGCAAATGTCTTCCCTTTTTCAAGAATTTTATTTAGAATTTCTCCTTTGGGCAAACAAGAAATCAAGAAACTTATTACTTCTTTTAGACTTTCCAAAGTGAATATAGAGTTTGTAATACCTTCAAAATCAATTGAATTTAATTTTCCATCTTTAGCCAATTGAAAAAGTATATCTCGTTTTATGTATTCGAAAATATCCTGGTTGTCTGCAATCGAATAATTGATAGGGTATAAGGTTATAAAATAATAATCATCTTTATAGAGTTTCTTGAATTCATTAAGAAAGAATGTCTTCCCATCTCCAAATTTTGCAGAGAAGATAGTACGTTCATTTATTTCAAGATGAGATTTGAAATCAGATAATTCTTTGTCTATTGGTATGAGTTCCATAATATTAAGATTAAATTGTTTCAGTAAAATTATATATAAAAATTGGATTCTGAAAGTAAGATTAATAAACTGTAAACCTTTTATACCATAAAACAAATTCTATATAATCAACCAATTAAAATCAACAAATTATGAATCTAAATGAACTAAGAGATAAAGCCTACCGTAACGCAGTTGCCCACGGATGGCACGAAGAAAACCTAAGTGATGAACATTTCCTTTGTCTGGTCATATCCGAACTGATGGAAGCGGTGGAAGCTGACCGCAAAGGCAGACATGCAGACCGAAACCGATTTGATTACTACATGAACATGAAAGAAAGGTCCGATGATGAATTTTCGTATGCATTTAGATATGACATTAAAGATAGTGTTGAGGATGAACTAGCTGATGCCTGTATTCGTCTACTGGATTTTGCTGGGTTGAGAGGATATGATTTGGAAATCTTCGACTATGAAGGAAGTGATACAGAAGACTATTCTGATATGGGTTTCACGGAGGCCATGTTTAGAATCTGTGTCTATGTCACCGACAACTTCTACCGTGATGAACCATTTATCCTCCTAAATGAGATATTTGCTTTCTGCAAAGACAGAAACATCGACATCTTCTGGTACATCGAACAGAAGATGAAATACAATGAACTACGTCCGTATAAGCATGGAGATAAAAGCTACTGACCATGAAACACATATTCTACGCCTTAATCATTCTGCAAGCCTTGTACGAGCTTGTGAAGCTATTCAGATGTAAATCCTTGTATCAGCATGTAAAAGCCTTTCGGAAGCTGGACAATACATCAAAAAGATGGTATTTGATGGCGCATCCGTGGTTTCATATTGCGCTGCTTATGGATACCGTCGGGCTTCTATTGCTGGGGATGGGATTGTTTTCAAGTCAATGGATATGTTTCCTCGTTGTCCTGGCCATGAGTTTTAGTCAGATCCAAAAGCTGGGAGCATGGGCGGTATTTTTGGACAGCGTGATCACGGTCATCATCTACACTTTAGCTATCCTGAACACATATACTTGATATAATGAAAAAAGGGAGCCAGCCCACACGATTAGAAGCCAACTCCCACACACGATTATGATGCAAATATACTAATTCATTCTAAAATTATCGTGCTATGACAAAAGAATTTTCATCAATCGTGGAGTTGAAATCTATACGTGAACAGAAATCAAGATTATCGGAAAGAGAGCAGGAGCTTTCATTACCGGTGCTGACTGATCTGTCGCTTATTCCGGAGATTTACGGCTGGTTCAAGGAGATCCTTTCTGGAATGGACTGCCCGCCCAATCCTGAGAGTGTTACCCAGCGGAAGAAGTTCCTTTTTATCGTACTGTTTCTATTTGCACCCAGCGTACTTGCCGGAGGTAGACTGCCGAACGGAATCCGGGCAGAAATTTCCGGCGTGTTCCCGGATGTCTCTCCGTGTGTAATTTCGAACAATATCGCCGATGTTTCCTTTATCTACCAGCAGTATAAGGATTTCAGGCAGGATATAGAGTATCTTTACAATCAGATTTTAGAAAGGTTGAAAGTCAAAGAACTGATCAAGTAACAGAATGTTTTTAATGGGGATAAAGTCCCTTTGTTTGAATTTTTATGTCTAACAAATTTAAATTTTAAAGGCCGAGTCAGAAGAAGAACAAAATCAGGTTGGGAAATAGCTCGACAAGCCGACAGATTAGCTCAACAGCGTTATGGAAGTAACTTTGACAATCCTAATAATCTTGTAAATAGGATTGCAGGCAGGTATCTTGGAAACTTCAATAGAAATGGAACCAGTTGGAATACACAAGTTTCAAAACGTACTTACATGGGACTTAATGATGGGTAATTAGTAAAAGAACTAATCAAGTAAAAAAGCCGGAGCGTTATGCTTCCGGCTTTTGCTCAGGTATATCAACAAAGTCAAATTTTAAATAAAAGTCCTGATCATACAACTGTTTTAGAACAGATAAATATTCTGTAATATCATTATACAATTTATTTTCTTTATTTTTAATAGTATTATTGTATGTTTGCCTTATGTTATTAAGGTCATTCATTCTCTTTGAAGCCAAAACAGATAATATTTTGTTCGTTTTATCTTCATTCGCCAAATCAAAGAATATTTTCCAGTCTGTAAGGCTGTTTATGGCATTCTTTGCAATATAGACCAAAAAGTTAGTGTATTCTTTTGAGCTTTCTAATATATTATCAATTTGTTGAGTTATACCACTATTCTTCCCAATAGTTATTTTTATTAGTCTAATGTCATGGGTTAAATTTAACATTGTGGAATTTATATCATTTGTAATTTTTGATAGTTTCTCTGTAGCATGTTTATCATACAAATAACATGATAGTTGGTTACTGTACATTTGAAGTAATTCTACTAAATATAAAACATTGACAAATCTATTGGTCCTTTGCTCTATAAAAGTATGTTTTCTCTGAGATTCAAACGAGATTTCATTTTTTACCGATTCTATGATTTCTGTAATTTCATCTATATCCTCCTTTGTGGCAAGGTTCTTTCCTTTTTCTTCATTATAAGCTTTCTTTCGAGATATACTGTAAAGGCAAATAAAGTTTCCTACTGCCAAAATAACAGTATTGACATTGACTAATGTATCTGCTTCCATATTTATTCTCCTTTCTCCGTTTTTATTTTATATAATAAGCCCCGAACCATAAGGAACGGGGCTGGAATAGTTATTTATAGATGTAATTATATCTTAGCTCGGATTCATCATTCTTAAAACTATAGGATACGGAAATTTTATTTATTGTACCATCTTCATTATAAAAATAGTCATAATATGTCCAAGAATCTGAATATGATTCCTTTTTGGATTTTCTTTGAATACGACCTGAAGAATCATATTGATATTCATATTTTTGTTCTATTGATTCTTTTCCAGTATCACCATTTATATAAGTTTCCTGAAGTAAATTATCATGTGAATCATATTCAAAAATGAAGCTACCAAACAGAGAGCCATCATCAATATTTGTTTTTTCTATATAGATATTTTTCCCTTCATATCTATATTCGCTTATATAGCCAAAATTGTTGCTAACCCAAATGTCTTTTTCTACTGTTTTTATCAATCTTTTTTGACTATCATATTCGTATGTCCATTCTTCATTCAGGTCTCCATCGTCATCATATACCAGCATACGTGACACGGAATCAATGCTGTTATATTCGTATTTACGTTTTTTTTCAAACAAAGTAAACTTATATTCGTTCATTTCCACCACACGCTTTTTGTCGTCGTATTCATATTTGTAATTGCAATCGATTCTACCATCCAATAAAGCATTATAGTAATTGGTGGTTTTTTCTTGCAATGTTCCGTCTGTATTATAGATATATTGTTCGTAAAGTTCTCCATATTCATCTATCTCTCCAAACTTCTTTTCATGTTCGTTTATTACAATTTCAGACAGAACTTTATTTCCATTATTCCCTCCGAGCTCTCCATCACCATCGCTACTGCACCCTACAAAAAACAAAGCCACTAGTATAGGCAGCATAAATAACATTTTCTTCATTTGACTTTGGTTTTATTGATTAAACATCCATTTCCAACAACTTCCTTAAATCCTCAAACGAGTGAACTTCATAAAGAGTTCCTTTCACCTTTACATAACCATTTACTTCGGAATCAGGAGTATTTCTTACAAATAGTTCTGAGATATCCACTCCTAAAGCATTTGCAATACGTTCCAATGTTTCTAATGTAGGATTCCCATTGATATTTCTTGTTAGGGTATCTCTTGTCACTCCTAATATTTCAGCAAATTGTTGCATTGTCATGCCTTTTTGCTTAATAAGATATTTTACTCTTAAGTCCATAATTTAAAATATTATAATAGTGTATACAAATGTAGCTTTTTCTTATGTAATACGATATTGTGATATCGTTAAATAATACAAAAAAGGTAGTAAAATGTCGTTTTTTATTTGATAATACGATATTAAGATGTATCTTTGCAGTGTGATAAACGACATGGTAATATCGAATTGATTAAAATACATACGATTATGAAAACAATTAGTAGTGATTACATCAAAGAGATCAAAGAACAGATCAGAGTTATCAATGATGCTCTTAAAAGAGTGCAAGAAGCTGAAAAGATTCAAGAAACAACAGTTAATGCACGTGAGTATGAGAAAGCTAAGAATGAGGCTATAGATGCAAGCTTAGACGTTATGGCAGCACTTGAGTTCGCTGTAACATCAGCGTCAAATATGGGTTGCGGTACAGGTGCATACGACATCAAAAAATTTCACAAGGTAGTAGAAACAACTTTATAAATAACAGCAGGGAGAAAGTCCTGCATAACCCCTCACACGATTATGACAGCATACAAGAAATCAAACAGCATTACAGAAGTGAAATTAAGCCGATTCTCAAAGAAAGAATATCAAGCCTTATTGAGTGCTACTGAATCCATGAAAGATCGCCAAAAGGCAGCACAAACGCTTTGTGACTACCTTTGTTCAAAGTTCAATATACCGAAATCTATTGTTAAGGTAGTGAATCGCAGCCAACCGTACAGAACAGGATATTCTGGCAGACTGCAAAGTAAGACGTTAGGCACATACACAATCCAGACACAGGTGATCACACTGTACAATCTTACTGCAATCAAAAAGCAGGTGGTATCTATCAAGGTGATGGCAGCCACATTTCTTCACGAGTTCATTCATCATTATGACATGACGTTTCTAAAATTAGGTGATTCGCCTCATACGTCAGGTTTCTATAAGAGAATTGCAGATTTAGAGAATAAACTATCCAAGTAGCCTTTCTGGCTACCACTATTTGAAATGACTATGAAAAGAGAAATTGAAAAATTATTTGCTCAGAGAGTAAATGCCATATATCATGAACTTTGTGGGGCTTGGGATAAAGATGAGCATTACTTTGATGATTGTTCTGTATATGCGGGAAAATTTGAGATAATAGGTAGACATCTTGACTTTGTAAAATCTTTCGATCATGAACCGACTGATAGAGAAATAAAAAATGCCTTAGTATATCGATTTAATTTGAACTTAAAGTATTTAAAATAAATTGAATATGGTTATGAAAAGAAAATATTTCGACACTAAACAAGCCGCTGTCAAAGCTAAGAATAAGCGTTCTAAAAATGGAGAACAAGGCTTGCATGTATTTAAAATGCCAAAGGGATCAAGAAAAAGTGGAAAATTTGTCATATGCACTGGGATTGAATATTTGAATACATACTAATCGGTAGTTTTTGTGACTGCCTTAATTTAAGATGGTTATGAAAAGAGAAAAGTTAACGGTTAAAGCATCAGATGTAAGAAGCATAAAAATGAGCGTAAATCCGCCCAAAGTGGTAATGGATGCAGGTTATAGAGTGATTCATGACGGTGAAATAAAATGCTGGGTAGGTATAGGCTGGTTGACCGAAGGCAGAGCGTCAAAGAGTGATTACTATAAGATACCAGAAGTTGTAAACGGATAATTTAGGATAGATATGAAATCAATAAACGTAAATGGTTGCAGTATATGTCAACCCGGTAGCGAGAACTATTGCACTTATACTACCAAATTAAGAGGAAAAAGAGTAAAAATGTATCAGTACGATTACAAAACAGATTCAGGTGAGTTGTTTTCTTGCTGTGCCCCAACACTGGAAAAGTGTAGGGAAAAACGTGATGCATGGCTAAAAAGCAAACATTTGGCATAATGTTTCGTATGCGTTGAATTGTTATTCAAAATTGTCTTCATAATGGGGTATCTTTGTATAGATACCATCGCGGGTTAGAGCAGTGGGCAGCTCGTCACTTTGACTTGGTGAAGGCCGGTGGTTCGAATCCATCACCCGCAACTAACATTTAAAATTTACACGATTATGGAAATACTTACGCTTATCATCAAACAGAAGTTCTTTGACGAAATCTTGTCTGGCAAGAAAACACAAGAATTCAGAGAAATCAGACCTACAACCCAGAAGAAATACTGCCAGCTTGACGCTGATGGGTATTGTGTCGAGAAAGACGGTGTTTTGCAGCCTAAGCATTACGATGCTATCCAGTTCTTTGTAGGCTACAATAAAGATAGGGCCAGTGCACTGGTAGAAGTCAAAGGGGCAAAGATCGAACTGTTTGAAGATGAGAATCACAACTTTATCGAATACACCTATCAAGGTGAGATATACCTGGCCGCACAAGTCGTTTATGACCTTGGCCGAGTAATTGAAAAGCATGTTTAACCCTTTAAAACTTGTTGTTGAGTCAGAACAAACAGAAGTACATTTTCAACGAGTAACTACCGTGGGGGCCGCACTGGATTGACAGACCCCAACACCGGTAGAACTTCACAGGGTGGGAGATACATTACCCGCCGGCAGCAGTATTATAACGTCCGTACAGGACTTGGCATGAGTGGCGGATAATGACACTGCAAGAAAGGACATACAGCTATATTGACCTCGTCAGACAGAAGACTGACGGGGTTTTGCTGTTTCTGTCCTTGGGTAAGGATTCTTTAGTATTACTGGATATGATCTATCCGAAGTTTGAAAGGATAGTCTGCGTGTTCATGTACTTTGTCAAAGGATTAGAGCACATCGAAAGATGGATTGGATGGGTAAAAGCCAAATATCCGAGGATAGAGTTTGTTCAGGTGCCTCACTGGAACCTTACCTACATTCTTCGAGGTGGTTTGTATTGCGTGCCAAACCCGAAAGTGAAACTTTTAAAACTGGCCGATGTGGTGAAGGCCATGCAGCTAAGATATGGACTTTACTACGCGTTCTTGGGCATGAAGAAGGCTGACGGCATGAACCGCCGTCTTATGCTGAAAGGCTATGAAGCCAACGGGTACGAGAACAATGGTATGTGCTACCCTTTAGCAGACTGGACGCAGAAAGACATCCTGTCCTACATGAAGCAGAACGGGCTGCCGGAACCTGTCAGGTATTCGCTGAAGGCCAGTTCTGGTGTTGGATTCAATCTGGATTGCATGTTATGGCTGGAGAAGAACTACCCGCAGGATTTACAGAGAATTTACAAGGTGTTCCCGATGGCTGAGAGAATTCTTTGGGAACATAAACAAAAGCAATAGGTATGGAACTGAGCAAATACATAAAGAGTGAATCGGTGGAACTTAACCGTTCCGCCATTCACTTTGCAGATTATAACCCCAGGAAACTTTCTGAGGAAGCCCGAAAGACGTTAAAGCGGGGTATCAAGAAGTTCGGTCTGGTTGGTGGAATCGTTGTCAACAAGCGGACCGGACTGACTGTTGTGTCCGGCCACCAGCGTCTGACGGTTATGGATGAACTCCAGAAATTCCCGGAAAACGATTATAGAATCCGTGTCGATGTGATTGACGTGGATGAGAAGCAGGAAAAAGAGTTGAATATCCTGATGAACAACCCGAACGCACAAGGAGCTTGGGACTATGACGCTTTGGCTCGATTAGTTCCGAACATTGATTACCAGGATGCAGGTCTGACTGCCGCCGATCTGAATATGATTGGCTGTGATTTTCTTCTCCAGACAGAAGAAGAAAGTTCTATTGCGGAAGCTTTGGAGGATATGATGGCACCAGTTACAGAACAGAAAGAAGCCGAGAAAGCCGCCAAGCAGATGGAAAGAGCCGAGAAGGTGGCCCACATGAAGGAAGTCAAGCAGCAGGTGAAAGATGCAGCCCAGAAGCAGGCACAAGATATGGACGCTTATCTCATGCTTTCCTTCGATACGTTTGAAGCTAAGGCTGCTTTTTGTGAAAGATTTGGATATGATCCATATTCCAAGTTCATCAAGGGTGAGGTATTTGATGAACAGGTAGAAAGAATTGAATGAGAAATTAAAACAAGGAGGAATGCCGAGTTAGAAGGAAAACTTATAGCCAGTTGTATCAACAGTCAAGACGAATAATGTATAACGCTGGAAGGCAATACGGGCTTGGTACAGATAGGCAAAGAAGTATAAGAGACAGAACGAGGTCTATAATGGAAAGATATGCAGCGAGAATAGACAGTTATTTCTCAAAGAGAGGAATTGATGTTTATGGCAATAAGCCTGTTTCTCGCCGTATTTATATGGGTAACAATAACGGATGATTTGGTTATGAAAAGTGAATCTCAAAAAAGCAAACATACAGGACGAAAGCCCAAATTTGACTACAAGAGTGAGGAGTTTCTCTCTCAGGTGGAAACGTATGCCAAGAAGGGATTCACGGACAAAGAAATCGCTTTTGCTTTAGGGTTATGCCCCCAGACATTCTGCGAGAAGAAGAATGAGCACTCTGAATTATGCGAAGTATTAGCGCGCGGGCGTGCGACCATCACGGCCGCTGTGCGTGCGAAGTTCCTTGCTATGGCTTTGGGCGGTATCAAGACCAAGAGTACTGTAGTCAGGAAGCTGAAAGACCAGGACGGTAATCTGACCGGCGAAGAAGAGCTTCAGGTGAGCGAGAGTGAGCTGGCTCCCAACCTTCAGGCCATGTCCGTCTGGCTGTATCATCACGATGAAGAATGGAGAAAGGTTGAACGCCGGCAGGACGAGGACGCCGATATTCCAAAGGATATTGACCACGGAATTCCTATTGACTCATGGATTAAAGACAAGCTGAAATGATTGTTCCTCAAGAAATATATCATCCGTTATACACCGATTGCGAGAAGTTTATCATCCTTATCACCGGTGGCCGTGGATCGGGAAAGTCTTTCAACGCTTCTACCTTCATTGAGCGTTTGACGTTCGAAATGACTCCGGTGGAGAAGATTGTCCACCAGATTCTATACACCCGTTACACGATGGTATCTGCCGGCATGTCTATCATTCCGGAAATGATGGAAAAGATAGAACTGGACGGCACCACGAAGTATTTCAAGACCACCAAGACGGACATCGTAAACCGGATGACTGGCAGTCGTATCATGTTCCGAGGCATCAAGACTTCTTCCGGAAATCAGACGGCTAAGCTGAAATCCATTCAGGGTATCACGACATTTGTCTGCGATGAAGCGGAGGAATGGACCAGTGAGGAAGAGTTTGACAAGATTATGCTCTCCATCCGTAAGAAGGGAATCCAAAACCGCATTATCATTATTATGAATCCCTGTGATTCGAACCATTTCATCTACAAGAAATACATCGAAAATACCCACCGACTGGTGGAAATTGATGGTGTTCAGGTTCAAATCTCAACTCATCCAAATGTTCTCCACATCCATACGACGTACTTCGACAATATCGAGAACCTTTCTCCTGAGTTCCTGAGAGAAGTCAAGGAAATGAAGGAGAAGAATCCGGAGAAGTATGCTCATGTGGTTATCGGCCGATGGGCGGACGTGGCCGAGGGTGCCGTGTTCAAGAAATGGGGTATCGTGGATGAGTTCCCAATGTGGTGCAAGAAAGTGGCTATCGGGCTGGATTTTGGTTATACCAATGATCCTACAGCAGCTATCCGGTGCGGAATCATAGACAATGCACTATATCTGGATGAAATAGATTATAGAACTGGATTATTATCTGGGGATATTATAAAAACCTTGCGTCCTTGGAATCTGAGAGTGATTGCCGACAGTGCGGACCCGCGACTTATTCAGGAAATCCATAACGGAGGTATCAAGATTTATCCAGTAGAGAAAGGACAAGGTTCTGTCAATGCAGGTCTTGACAAGATGCAGGGTATGGAAATCTTTATCACCAGACGCTCCTACAACCTTCAGCGGGAGTTCAGAAATTATGTATGGGCAAAGGATAAGGATGGAAACTACATCAACGAGCCGGAAGACCACGATAATCACTGCTTTGTAGGTGAAACTATGATAGAAACTTTATCGGGTAGAAAGCGCATTGATTCCATCAAAGTTGGCGAGTATGTGCTTACATCAGACGGCTATCGGAAAGTAAGTAAATTCTTTGATAATGGATATAAAAGGATATTGCATATTCGTTTGATTTTTAGTAACTTTATAGTAGAATTAAAGGCTACTCCTGAACATAGATTTAAAACTAAAAATGGATGGAAACAATTAAAAAACTTGACGGAAACGGACATACTTTATACGTGCAAATCTTTAATGGGAAAGAATATCGTTTATACAGCGGAGAACGATATTTCTCTCGTGGAACGAAAAGACTTCACAGGGAAGTGTGGAAATACTTCAATGGAGATATACCAAAAGGATACCATGTCCACCACAAAGACGAAAACACATGGAATAATGAAATTAGCAACCTTGAGCTTGTTGAGATGCATACCCATTTGCGGCTTCATGCAAAAGAACAAAATGAGAATGAAGAAGTACTTGCACAACGTAGGAAGAACATGGCTAAAGCAAGCAAATATGCTGCTGAATGGCATGGATCAGAAGAAGGCAAGAAATGGCATAGCGAACACGCTAAAAAACAATTTGCAAGCGCAAAGCCAAAGGACTTCGTCTGTGAATGGTGTGGAAAGACGTTTTCTGCAATGCCGAATGGAATTAACAGATTCTGTTCAAATAAGTGCAAGACTGCATACAGATACCACTCAGGAGTTGACAACGAAACACGGAAATGTAAATGGTGCGGTAGAGAATTTACTGCAAACAAATACAGTAGAACATGGTACTGTAGCAAAAGTTGCAGCGGAAAGTATTCTGCAAGCGTCAGAAATAAAAATGATTGAGATAATAAGTGAGAATATAGCAAGTGTTTACGACTTGGAGGTTGAGGATATGCACGAGTTTTTTGCTAATGGAATTCTTGTACATAATTGCATTGACGCTGCACGTTATTATGTTCTGGGTGAACTTCTCGGCAAGATTATGAAACCGAAAGACATTTCAGGAATATTTGGACATTAAAAATTATTATATGAGAACCATAGAAGAAATTTTAGCTATATCGGAGATAGAGAGAAAGATCTACTATCTAAAGAAAGGGCGGAAGACAGAGCTTCCTAACGCTCACGCTCTTTACAACGACTGGAATCCGAACAAGCACGAGATAGTGATAGATGAGGAGAAATATCCGAAAATCAAAATCACTACCCAGCCAGAGAAACGGATTACAGACCCGACAACCGGGAAAGAATATGTGGAACCGGCGGTAAAGAAGGAAGTTGATCCGAATAGGATTGCGCTTCCTATCGAGCAGGATGTAGTGAACATTCAGACTGCCTTCACAGTCGGATCGGAACCAGTGCTTGACTGCCAGCCGGATCAGTCGGAAGAAAGTCTTCTTTCTGCCTTGAAGCAGGTATTCAAGAAAAACAAGCTGAAGTATCAGAACAAGAAGGTCGTGCGGGCGTGGCTGGCCGAGCAGGAAGTGGCCGAGTACTGGTATGTAGTGAAAGATGACGGTTTCTGGGCAAAACTTAAACGTAAGATTTCCGGAATCTTTGGCAAGTCAAAGCCGGAGTATCGCCTGAAGAGTGCCATCTGGTCACCATTTCGAGGTGACAAGCTCTACCCATTTTTCAACAATCAGGGGGATTTAGTAGCTCTCTCTCGTGAATACAAGAAAAAAGACTTGAATGATGTAGAAATCACCTGTTTTATGACCATCACCAAGGATATGGTTTACCAGTGGGAGCTGACGAGCAACTGGACCGACAAAGGTTCTTTCGCACACGGATTCAAGAAAATGCCGGTGATCTACATGTACCGTCCGGAAGCATATTGCGAAAAGATCAAATCTTTACGTGTAAGACTGGAGAAGCTCCTTTCCAGTTACGCGGACTGTATAGACTATCACTTTTTCCCTATTCTCATGCTGTTTGGAAATGTGGAGAACTTCTCCGGTGAGTTCAAGAATAGGGTAGTAGAGTTGACTGGGCAAGGAGCTAATGCCCAGTACCTTACCTGGTCCCAGGTTCCCGATACTGTCAAGTTCGAGGTGGAAACCTTACTGAGCCAGATATACGGATTGACTAATACGCCCAGAATCTCTTTCGATTCATTGAAGGGTACTGGCAACGCTGTTTCCGGTGTAACCTTCGACCATGTATTTATGTCCACTCACCTGAATGTGGAGAACCTGAACGAAACCGTCGGCGAGTTCATGCAGCGTCGTGTGAATTTTCTCGTTTCTGCCTTGGGTTCCGTGAACTCTACCCTTGAATCAGCTTCCGAAACTATTGATGTGGATGTTCAAATGCAACCCTACAGGCTGGAAGACATCAAAGACAAGATAGACACCGCTATCAAGGCTAAGGATGGTGAAATCTGGTCGCAACAGCGGGCTATCACCTTTGTGGGGAACGTGGATTCTGTTCTAGATGAGATTGAAGCCATCAAGGAAGAGCAGGCAGAGAAGCAGAAGAACGATATTGAGAAACAGAAACAACTTTCTTCTATGAAAGGAAACACGTTGAAATCTGAAAAATAGAACAATTTAGTCAGAAGAATTACAGGGTTTATACAAAACTAACTGATAAAAATCTAAAATATTGACTAATTATATAGCGATATCTCATGGTATCGCTATTTTTTTGCGCAATTACAAATAATAGAATATAATTTTGAAAAATAGAATTTTATTATTACTTTTGCAATATGATAATTGAGTGAACCTAATGAGAATATTTACAGAACAAGCTATAAAGGAATATGCAGAAACGCATCCTGACGCAAAGGTAGCTTTACAAGAATGGACAACCATAGTCAAGAAAAGCGAATGGACTTGCTTTGCAGACGTAAAAAAGACTTTCAATAGTGTTGATAATGTGGGTAACCAACATTATGTATTCAATATTAAAGGAAATAATTACAGGCTGATTGTAGTGATAAAATTCACTATAAAGTTTGTTTATATTCGTTTCATTGGCACTCATGCTGAATATGATAGAATAGCTGATTGTTCAGTTTTATAATTAAACCGAATCGGCGGTTACCGATTACCAAAGAGCTATGACAAAGATAGAAACAAAAGCTCAATACGACTGGGCTGTAAAAAGGGTTGAGGAATTACTTCCACTGGTTACAGATGAAACTCCTCTTGATGATCCTAATAGCATAGAGTTGGAATTACTTTCTAACCTTGTAGCTGACTATTCAGAAGAACATTTTGCACTGGGAGAACCAACACTTGTTGATGTTCTCAAACTCCGTATGTATGAAATGGGGCTTAACCAAAAAGCACTGGCTAAATTGATTGGTGTTAGCCCTTCACGTTTGAGTGATTATATTTCTGGTAAATGTGAGCCAACATTGAAGGTTGCGCGTGAAATTAGTCAAAAACTGAATATCGATGCTAATATAGTGTTAGGTGTTTGATTTGATATGAGAGCTGTTGAAGTAATAGTTGAAAATGCTGGAGATAATCTTAGTGCTTACATTGAAGGTGCTCCGGTAATGACTGTTGGTAACGATGTGAAGGTAATCGAGAAGAACATGAAGGAAGCTGTTGAACTTTACCTGGAGTCATGCAAGGATATGAACATCGCTCCAGTGGAAGTATTGCAGGGAGAGTTCACCTTGAAGTTCAAGATAGATGCTGCCACCTTCATCAATTATTACAGCAGTATCTTTACCAAAGCTGCTTTAAGCCGGATTACCGGAATCAATGAGCGCCAGTTGTGGCATTATGCGGCTGGAGTACACAAACCACGTAAACAGCAATTGGAGAAGATTCAGAGAGGTATTAACGCGCTGACAGAGGAGCTGTCAGCTATAAAATTATTGTGATTCTTTGAGGTTCTATGGCTACATATATTTATATTGATGATACAGGAAATGCACAGCATAGAAGTGGATTCAAATACGATACATCTAATTCAGCTTCTTGGTGTGCAATAATACTGAACGAAAAGCAATATTCTTCAGCCCAAATGTTCATGAATAATATGCTAAAAGAGCTTCAAAATCAATTAAGTATAGATGAATTTCATTTTACTGATATATTTTCAGCTAAAGGTATATATAGAAGTATAGAAAATAGATTTGATATTTTTAAGGAGTTTTCTGGATTTTCTGCTTTTGAGCAATATATTGTTCTGTTTCAAAGTTTTAGTGAAGATGACTATAAATTAGTAAAGAGCCAAATAGTTGTAGATGGGTTTAAGTTATATAATTATTCTGATTTTGCTTTATATAATCTTTTACTTCAAATAAAAGTGTATTTGACTTCTAATTCTGAATATTCAACACCTTATAGGATTATAATTGATGAGGGGAGGTGTAAAAATAATTCATCTCAAGACTGCTCTATATTGGGAGATTCATTAGAAAATCAAAGAATCTTATATAAATCTTCTAAAGAAGAACCAATGCTCCAATTAGCGGATTTTACTGCATTTACGTTAAATCGTTGTACTTGGTTAAATATGAAAGACAATTTGAGTAAATATGATAAAGAATTTCTCAAAATAGCATCTTTTGCTAACTTTAACACTCCTTTTTTACGTAGTATGAAATTACATATTGATAGTAACAGAAAACAGATATACGAAAATATATTAGATACTGCTATTAATAAGACTAGAATTTTACCAGAAGAAACCTTAGAAGATTTTGTCAAAAATGTTATGATTAACATAAAACAATAAATGATAACATCGGTAGTCACGCTTTCTTTTTACCTAAAAACGAACATTCTCTTAATTGTTTCGTATCGTTAGCCTTAAAATTTCCCCTTCCTTTTCTCTATAAGTAAATTTACCGTATGAAATTATTAATCAAACTCATACGGTATGACAATCTTTGAACAAATTTTGGCAGGACTGCAACAAAAGTATTCTGGGGTGGACACTGCTATACTTACCCGAGTTGCCACAAAGAAGGCAGAGGGTGTAACGGACGAAATGCAGGTAAACTCAATTCTGGAGGGTATCTCTTTTCAGGACGTGTTGACTTCATACGGCGATTTCCGTGCCGGGGATGCTCGAATCACAGCGGTTGCAAACTATGAGAAGAAGCATAACCTTAAAGACGGTAAGCCAATCGAGAATCCGGAAGAAAAGAAAGACGAAAAGAAGGATGAGAAAAAGGACGAGGTACCTGCGTGGGCTCAGGCTTTGATTGATTCTAACAAAATTCTTTCTGAAAAGCTATCTAATTATGAAGCAGAGAAAGCGCAGGCGCAGCGCAATTCTCAGATTTCAGCAGTGGCGAAGAAGTACGGTATTCCCGAATTTATGCTGAAAGATCGCAACATTCCTGAGAACACGGACTTGGATACTTATTTCAAGGACATGAAGCAGGATATGTCTAACAGCGGCTTCCAGTTCGCTAAAGTTCCTGAAACTGCCGAGCAGAAGCAGGAGAAAGAAGCTAGTGAGTTCGCTAAAATGATTGAGGCGGACACAAAATCTATTGTCGAACAACAAAACAAGTAATTTATGTCAGCAGGATTTAAGTACAACATTGAGCCTGAACCGTCCATCGAGGAACGCTATGACGTTTCTACCGGTGTAAGACGCAGAGGGCCCTACAAGCTGGACACGACCAACCTTGTAGCTGGTTCGTTCCTTCCATCCTTCACGCCGATTGCCGCCGATCTGGTGAAGAAGACCGCTCAGGTGGCTATCCGTGTAGAAGTTTATGAGAAATATACAACCGGCTCCAATACCACGTTGAAAATAAAGAAGAATTCATTGGCTTATGCCGGCATGAATTTGGGTGATGGCACTCATGGAGCCACAGTAAACGCAATTGACAAGTCCGACAAAGCTTTTGATAAGCTGACTTTAGCCGCCGACTTCGGTGCCACGCTCAATGTAGGGACAGTTCTCTTTGAGGCAAGTGCATCAGCCGGAACTACCCCAAAAGTAGTGGCGAATTCAGCTTTATACGAAAGAGCCAAGGTGGAGGATGGTATTGTTTTGGTAGCATTGCTTATGCGTGCATTTGAGATTGAACCGACCAAGCTTGCTATGCCTTTCCATGCGAAGGACAAGGCAAATATGCCATATTTCCAGTTTAACGAATAAGAAAGGAGGACTAAGATATGATGCTAACTATTCATACACTGTTTAACGACCCCAACATCGTTAACGCCGTCATCCAGCGCGTCCTTCAGACCCGTAAGGATACAATCTACTGGCAGCAGTACCTCGATTTCCGAAGAACGACTACCCGTGTGTTCAAGGACTACATCGGTCAGGTTACTGGCGTGATGGCCGGTTCCATTAACTCACGATACGGCGAGAAGCCTATCCGTGAACGCCGGAATATCGGTTCGGGATATGGAGAAATTGCCTATTTGGGAGATCGCTACCAGATTTCAATCGATCGTTTGTCCGAACTTCAGGACTTGATTGATAAGTTTAACGAAGCCAAGACTGCCGACCAAGTTGCCGCCATGCAAGACATCGTGAACTTCATCTACGACGATTATCGTCAGGTACTCCTTGCCGCTCACAAGCGCATGGACATCGTTTTCGGTTCTTTGTTGATGACAGGAAAGGCCCAAGTGAAGAACAAGGACGACAACGCTGCCGGTATCGACTTGCTGGACATCGAACTTCCGTTCAAGTTCATCACTCCAGAAGCTGGAGATAAGGCCAACTTCATTACTTATCTGCAACAGAAGATAAATGAATTGAGATCCATTTACGGTGTTTTCCCAAAGATGATTATGTCACGAGGTACTTTCGTGAAGAACATCATCGGTTCGAGCGAGTTTGGCGACAAGTTTAAGATGCAGCTTACTGGCAACGAGATGTACATGTCAACCGGATTGATTACCTCACAACTGGCTTCTACAGTCTTTACTGGCATTGGGCTTCCTGCCATCGAAATCAAGGAAGACTATGTTCTTGACCAAACCGGGAAGAACGTACAGATTTACGCAGACGATCGTATCACATTGCTTCCACAAGATAAGATTGGTTATATGCGTTTCCATACTCCTTATGAAGCTGTAGACGGTGTGCCAGGACGTAATTACACTCAGGCAGACGGTGAAATGCTGATTTCCGGATATAAGGATGGTAACGGTCGTTATCTTGAATACACCGCTGAGTGGATTCCGCAGATTACGAATCCTAACCTGATTGTGAATTTCGATTTGTCAACCATGAACGCATGACAGTAAACGACTACATATCACAGAAGTTTCAGACCTTCGGCATCAATTTGTCGGAGGCTGACCTTTTGGAGATAAGTCTGTCTTCAGAAATAAGCGGAGAGGATGAGATGGGTCCGTCAAAAATCGGTCTTGTATCGGTGGCTATGGCGAAGTTCATCCCCTCTCTATTACTCCGTGCCACTTCCATCAGCGAGAACGGTTTTTCTATGTCCTGGAATACTCAGGGCTTAAAGGAATATTACTCTTTCTTGTGTAAGAAGTACGGTCTAGAAGACATGCTGTCAGATAAACCTAAAGTCAGATTCCTATGATATTCGCTCCGCATACATTACAGGTTAAAGTCATCACTCAGATGGACACGGACGAGTTCGGCCGGCCTATTCCCGGTACCGGCGTGGAAAGCTGGCAGGACGTGTGCAAGTGCCGGTGTGATGATAATTCCACCAAGGAGTTTACATCGGAGAATGGTGAGGTGTACCGACCGAATTTCCATGTTGTTTGTGAGAAAAAAATCTCACTGAAGGCTGGTGATGAAGTCAGATGTATGGACGGTGAGAATGTCAGGGGAACTGGCAGGGTTTACATGGTAAAGAATACGAATTATTTTGGTTACTCAGAGATATGGATGTAAAGTTTGATTTTTCGGACGTGGATGGCTTTTTCGACCAAGGTTATGCTGAGGTAAAAGCTGTTGAAGATAAGGTTGGTAAAGAAGCTGTCGATTATGCAGTAGAGCATGGAAGCTATCAGAACCGGACCGGAACTCTCCGTAAGTCAAACAAGTATTCAGTTCAAGATGACGGACTGGAGTTAAGGAATGAAGCCGAATACGCTTCGTTTGTGGAATCAAAAGGCTACGAAGTCCTGACTGGTGCAGCCCTATACGCTGAGAGACGATTGAAGGAGGAAATAAAATGATAGTAACTACCGACATAGCGAACATACTTTACCGTGATTGCCAGCCTTTCGGTATATCCATCGTTCCTCATGGAAAGAAGCTGACAGGTGAATTGAAATCCGAAAGAATCGTCATTCACGCCAAGAAACAACAGCCAGGAACATACTGGAAGAAGTCTTTCGCAGAAGTGAACCTTTGCGTTCCAGACCTGAAAGAAGGTGAAGCCAACACCATTCGGCTGAACGAACTCGAGAAACGGGCTCAAGGACTATTTGACGGTGTAACCGGACGCTACGACGGTACTACCTATCATTATTCCATCGACACAATCGGAACCGAGGAGGACACATCCTTAAAGTGTCACTATGTGAATGTAAGAATTTTGTTTGAAGTTTTAAATGTGAAATAATATGGCAGAAGCAAAGAAAATCACCGCCGTGAATATCAAGAAACTTTGGTATGGCGAGACAAGTGCTATAGCAGAAGATTTGACCGGAAAGGCTTTGTACACTCTTTTGCAGGGCGAAACCTTGAAAGAGGTAAAGAATATCCACCAGGATACGTGGACGCTCGAAGAAGCGGAAGCGAGCCGAACGAATTACAAGAACCAGCTCACAGGTCAGACCTATCGTAGCGACAAGGAAATGGGCGACGTGACCGTCAACTTTACTATTGGTGAATACGACTATCCGACGAAGAAAGACCTCATGGGAGGTGATGTCATCAACACCGATAAGGGTTGGAAGCGTGCAAGAGGTAAGGTGAACATCGAAAAGTTGATTGTTGCCCTGACCGAAGACGACCAGTATTGCGTCATTCCTCGCTCCGACATCGGTGCCCGCGAAGCTACTACCGATAAGGCCATTGGACTACCGGTGAGTGCTGTAGAACTGGAGCCGAAAGACTCGGCTATCGCTCCGGAATACTGGTTTGATTCCGAAGAGGTAACAGCTGGTGTGTAATGCCTATCCAATAGGTAGAGATTGTATTCCATAACAGGGGTGGGCTTTATGGCTTCACCCCTTAATTTTTATCTTTTATCAGAATGAATCAAGGAGCAAAAATCATATCAGAATCCATTATCGGCAGTGATTTCAGAACGGTGTTTGTCGCCGGGAAAGCCTACACGGTTTATCCTCCAACGATCCACAGACTTGCCGGAGCCATTTCCCATCTGTCAGGCGTACAAGAGGCCGAAAACTTGAAAGAAGTTCTGCTCTCCTTGGGAGAAAGCGAGGCTTACAGTAAGGCTCTCTCCTGGCTGATAGCTGGTGACGAAAGTCTGAGCGAAGAACTGGGAAAAGGAACATACGAAGAGAATGTGAACGCATTGGATGAAGCACTCTCTATGATTGATTCAAAGGTTTTTCTCAAAGCTGTCAGCTTGGCGAGGAACGTAAGCCTGCTGGCAGCGAAACCGAGGTTGTAGGGAATGATACTCTCTTGGGGCAGATTGCATCGTTCATGGAAAATCTGCATCTGTCATACCGGGAAGTGGTCTACGAGATACCGTACAGAAACTTAGTATTAATGCAGCGTGACAAGCTCCATACCGTTACAGGGACAAAGGTTACAAAGGTACAGGGTAAGGACATGGCTTCGCGCAGAAGAAGAAACAAGAAATAGATATGGCTACACTATACTTTAAAGTCAGTTCAGATTATGATGAGGTTATCCGTCTGAGGAAGGAATGTGAGAAGTTGGAAGCCCAACTCAAAAAGATGGACGTAAACAAATCCCCCGCAGCCGCCAAGGCATTGGAGACTCAACTGGCATCTGCTCGCCAACAAATGATGGGGCTGGTGACTGAGGCGGCCAAGGCTGGAGCCGTAATGGAGCACGATTTCAAAAATGGGATTTACAGCGCTTCACAAACAGTAAACAACCTCTCAGCAAATATTACATCACAAAGGGGGATCATTAGGCAATTACAAAATGAGCTTACTTTACTGAAAGAGAAATACCGAGAAACTGTAAAGTCGGGTGGTGATACCAGTGGTATGTCGGAGCAGGTAAAAGCTCAAACCAACAAGTTAAGGGAGCAGAAAGATGTTTTGTTTGGACTTACTCAACAGCAGGCAGAGGCACGTCTTACAGTAAAAAAATTGAAAGATGAATATGCAGCTTTCAAAGAGGAAGCAGGTGAAACTGTAGAAGCCAATGAAAAAATGTCCGTTTCCTTGACAAAAGTATTAGGCGTGATTGGTGGGGTTACAGCCTTGAAAAACTTTGTTACAGAGCTTGTTAATGTACGAGGGCAGTTCCAGCAACTTGAAATTGCTTTTTCAACCATGCTAAAAAGTAAGGAAAAAGCAGATAAGTTGATGTCAGAACTGGTGGATATAGCTGCGAAAACTCCTTTTGATCTTCAGGGAGTAGCATCCTCTGCTAAACAAATGTTGGCTTATGGATCATCCGCAGAGAGTGTTGGCGATGAACTGGTGATGCTTGGTAATGTTGCGGCTGGTGTTGGATCTCAACTCAGTGAAATTGCTTATCTCTATGGTACATTAAGGACGCAGGGTAGAGCTTATGCCACAGATATTCGTCAATTTGCAGGACGTGGTATCCCTATTTATGAAGAACTGGCAAAGGTTCTTGGTGTTACAAAGGACGAAGTTTCCGGTTTGGTCACAGCAGGTAAGGTTGGCTTTAAGGAAGTAGAACAGGCATTCAAGAACATGACCAGCGAATCCGGAATCTATTATAATTTGATGCAGGAGCAGTCAAAATCTCTTACGGGGCAGTTAAGTAATCTTGGGGATGCTTGGGACACCATGCTCAATGAAATCGGTAAGGACACACAAGGAATAGCATCCTCCGGAATATCTGCTGTGAAGGGGCTGATTGAGAACTATGAAACGGTAGGTAAGGTCTTATTGGGATTGATAGCTACTTATGGAACTTATAAAACGGCTCTAATTGTTACGAGAATTACTCAAGATGCGTTGACTGCACGTATGGAGCTTGCAATACTTGTAACTAAAGCACAGACTGTAGCGCAAAAGGCATTAAATTTGGCAATGAGCGTTAATCCGTATGCTGCGATAGCAACAGTTGTGGTAGTCACGAGTGCCGCTTTGTTAAATTATGCTAGTAATCTTGATAAATGCAAGAAGGGAATTGATGCATACAATAAATCTGTTGAGGAGGCAGCAAGGAAAGAGGCAGAGCATAAGGAAGAAATTGAAAAGCTTTTGTCAGTAGCGCAGGATGAACAGTCTTCTACTGAAGACAGAAAAGAAGCATTGATTCGTCTTGAGCAAAAATATCCAGACATATTCAAGAAATATAAAACAGAGGCAGACATGCTTCGTGATATTTTGAATATAAAAAAACAAATTAATGAGGAAGATGAACGAAGAAGAAATGTTTCCGATCAAGAAGAACTAAATAGATTGAATGCGGAAATCAATAAACTGAATGAAGCCATTAAATCGGTATCGCAGTCTGGTGCTGGATTATCCATACAGTCATTGGTTAATGAAAAGAACAATCTTATTAAGCAGCGTGATCTGAAACAGGAGGAAGTTAATAAGAAACGACATGATGAAATACTCTCAGACCTTTCTGGCTATTCTAATGAGCAACTTCAAAAAGAGGTGGACGTGAGAGAACGTTTGATGAAACGTTTGGAAAATGCTCAAAAGCTAGGAAATTCTGTCAAAAATGGCAAAATATTGAATGGAATATTGCCTGGTATCAAGACCAACGAACAGTTGCAAGCCGAGAAGCAAGCTATTGAACGGGAACTGAATAATAGAGGAAAGACAAATGATGAAACAAAAAACAAAAAGTATTGGGAAGATAAAAAGAAAGAAGCTGAAGCGGCTCGTGATGCGTTAGATGTATCTGAGAAAAATTCTGAAGAATGGAATAGATATACTCAGCAGATACAAGAAGCTCAGTCCCAGATTGAAAAGTATTCTGATTCTAGCACAATTTTAAAAGACGCCGAGCGACAAAAGAAAGAGCAGCAACAGCTTGCAGAAGAACTCCTTCAGATTCGTAGAACCAATCAGCAGAACGAAATCAACCTGATGGAAGATGGAGCTGAAAAGAAGCGTAGACAGATTGAGCTGGATTACCAGAAAGAAATCGACGAAATTAAGAAGCAACGTAAAAAATGGGAAGATGCACAAGGTGGAAAGCTTACGTCTGAACAGCGGGATGTATTGGGAAATCGTGCGTCAAATGCCATGCAATCACGTGAAAAAGGTCTAGCCGCAATTACAGACACTGAAAATCAGGCTGCTATTGAAGCTAACGAACGCTACCTGAAAAACTACGGAACGTTCATGCAAAAAAGACAGGCAATTACCGATGAGTACACCCGTAAAATCTCAGAGGCCACTACTCAGGGAGACAAGGACATACTCCAGAAAGAAATGGAGAAGGCTCTTTCCTCCCTTGATTTTGAAAAACTGAAGCAAGGCATCAACTGGGAACTTGTCTTCGGTGACTTGGATAAGGTATCTAAAGAGTCCTTGAACAAAGTGAAGCAGCAGCTTAGAGATTTTAAGAACTCGGATGAGTATAAGAATATGGCCGTTGACCAGAAGAAGGTCATTGACGAGGCGTTGAACAACATTCAATCAACCCTTATTGACAAAGGCGGATTGCTGGCAGACTTACCTGAACAGTTAAGCGAACTGGCACAAGCTCAGGAAAAATATAATGAAGCCATGAAGAATGGTACGGATGCACAAAAGGAAGCTGCTACAAAAAAGCTGAACGATGCCCAAAAGAGACAGCAAAACGCTCAGACCAACGTTCAGAAATCAACGGACAAAACGACAAGCAACCTTATCTCTTTGTCGAATGTAATTACCCAGCTTGGTTCAAACTCTGAAATTTCCCTTTCTCAAATTGGAAACTTGGCTGGCGATGTTGTTGATGTTTTTACAGAGGCAGGAAGTAAGATTGGTGGAATCATTGGAGCTGCATTTTCCTTGCTGGATGCAATCGGGACGCAGGGGCTTGACGGCTTTGTTAGCAATCTTTTTGGTAGTGTTTTTAGATCTATAGGGGGAATATGGGATACTTTAACGTTCGGACTTATAGGTAACAAAGAAAGTGATCCATACTTGAAAGAAGATTTGGAAAGGCTAACAATCTCCAATCAAGATTTGAAAGCTTCCCTTGATAATTTGGCAGATAAGATGGACGAAAGTGCTGTTGCTGATGCTTCTGGAATATACGAGCAGCAGAAGAAGAACATTGAGGAGATGATTGCAAATACACAAGAGATGATGCAACGCTCCGCTGCCGCATATAGTAATGGCTTTCTTGGAATTGGAGGTACACATTCTAGTAACAAGAGAGTCAATGACGCAATGTCTGCTGAAGATTGGAAACGTGTCAGTGAAGCTGCTGGAGTTTCGGTGACAAGTGCCAGCGATTTTTGGAACCTGACCAGTGAGCAGATGTATAACGTGGCCAACAACGCCACTGATCTCTATTCAAAAATCAAGCAATATGCCGACGATGGATATGAGAACGCTTCGCAATATATGGATAGCTACATTGAATATTGGAAGCAACTCGATGAACTGGAGGATACTTACCGCGAAAAGCTGACCGACACCTCGTTCGACACTATTCGAGATGAGTTCAAAAACCAATTACTTGACATGGAGTCAGATGCAGAGGATTTTGCGGAAGATTTCGAGAAGATGATGCAGCAGGCAGTGGTTGAGAGCATGATGTCAGATACCTATGCAAATCGTTTGAAAGAATGGTATAAGAGCTTCGCAAACTCGATGACGGACGGTACTTTGTCTAGTACTGAACAAAGTAATCTCAAATCTCAATGGGAACAGATGGTAAGTGATGCCTTAGCTGAGCGTAACGCCATCATGCAGGCTATGGGATGGGATAGCTCTTCCTCCGAGCAGCAGTCTGCCTCCAGCCGAGGATTTGGTACAGAAATGACGCACGAGGATGCCGGGGAACTGAGCGGGCGGTTCACTGCCGTGTATGAGTCTAATCTTCGCATTGAGACAGCAGAACAGCAACAGACAGTGGCCATTACGGAACTGCGAGGTTCCATCAGTTCCTTGATAGTGCAAGCAAATGGGCTATACAACATCGCAGACGAAACACGTACCATTTTGGCTAATTCCTATTTGGAGTTGCAGCAAATCAGAGAGAATACAGAAGATTCAGCCAAATACCTGAAAGATATAAAGGCTGACATCGCCGAGGTGAAACATAATACAGCAAGACTATGACAGGAGATTTATTTATCAATGGGAAAGATGCATGGGGCACATGGGGTGTCCGTATGGGCGACGGTTTTCTCGATGCAATCGACGGATTCAATGAGATGAAAGACTACATTGAGGATGAAAGCCGACTGGAACATGGCAAACGGGTGATAACAGATAATGCAAAAGTGGATTCGCGCGAAATCACTCTCCAGTTTACGATCGAGGGAAATTCAGAAAACGATTACCGATCAAAGAAAAAAGCTTTTCAGACAGAACTGGAAAAAGGTGCCGTAAATATTAAAGTTCCAGCATTGGGAGATGAAATATACAAGTTGATTTATCTTGGAAAGAGCATTTCTTATGGGATGAGTTCTGACCGCTGTTTTGGTAAAATTTCGAGCAAATTTGAAGAGCCTAATCCTATGGATAGAAGCGAATAACGAACATTCACCTTATTGTTTCAAATGGGAGTCCTGATTTTTAGGGCTTCCATTTTCTATTTATGAACTTTGGGGATATGATAGACATTAAAGACATATCAGGTAAAACAAGACTTTCCATCCCAATTAATAAGGGAGCTAAAGGAAAGTTCACTCTGATGAAGGAAGACTATATAATTCTTCCTTTTTCGGTTGCTAAGCCTGTCCAGTTTAAACTTGGTGATTATGTAGATTTATCCGGTGTCCTTGATGAATCATTAGGTGGAAAGCTGGCGAAAATCTATGAGATAACTGACCTTCAGAAGCCTACTTACAACACTTCAACTGGCGGCTATGATTATAATCTCCAGATGAACGCCTATTACTGGAAGTGGAAGAATAAAATATTTAAATACACTCCGGAACATGCAGGAAATGAAGCATCCTGGTCGCTTACAGCAGCCCTTGATGTGCAGCTCGGGGTATTCCTTCGTAACCTGAAAGCATTGGGATATACATATAAAGGAACAGACTTTATTTTCAGCATAGACGATACAGTAGAGAATAAGGCCGTGGCGATGACCTACGACAACATGAACCTGTTGGATGCCTTATTCTCAATGGCGGGTGAGGATAAGTGGAACTGCGATTGCTGGATAACGGACAACGTGATACATTTTGGGCGAAATGAATTCGGAGATGCCGTTAAAATCGAGCGTGGTGTCGAAGCGTCGTCTATCACCCGCAGCGAAAGCCAGGGTACTTATGCCACCCGTATCTATGCGTTTGGTTCAACAAAGAATATCACCACAAACTACCGTCCGACCGATGAGCAGGTAGTGGTGAACGGCGTAGTCCAGAAACGGCTTATGCTTCCGGCTGACACTCCCTATATTGATGCATACGAAGGTATGTCGCAGGAAGAAGCCATTGAGGACGTGGTGGTATTTGATGATGTCTATCCCCGACGTGTTGGCACTTTATCAGACGTACACACACGAACCGAAGAAGTGGAGAATGAGGACGGCACGAAAGAAACTATTACGTACTATCGCTACAAGGATGCTGGGTTAGAGTTCAAAGAAGAGTATATTCTTGAAGGTGAAGAATTGAAAATTCAGTTTCAGTCAGGGAAGCTGAATGGTATGGAGTTTGGCGTAATCTTCAATCCCAAGCCGAAAGATGAAAGTCGGGGAGATCAACTTTGGGAGATTGTCCGCAATGAAGATTATGGCCGACCATTACCGGATGATATGATGTATCCTGCCAACGGCGATGAATATATTCTTTCAGGTTTTGATATCCAATTGGTGTCCGACCAGTATATTCCAGAAGCCGAGCAGGAACTGAAGGGAAAGGCGCAGAAGTATGCCGACAAGGTAAAAAAGGATGACGGTACCTATCCGACTACCCTAAGAAGCTCATGGGTTAAAGAGGATTTGATATCACGAACTTTCGAATTTGGTCAACGTATCAATCTCGTAGATGATACATATTTTGAAAATGGGCGCATTTCACGTGTCTTGGGATGGGAAATGAATCTTGATATTCCGTGGGATTCTCCAGTTTACACGATTGGGGAAAGTATGCCTTATTCACGCATCGGTGAAATTGAAAGTGATGTCGAGTCCTTAACCTACAAGGGACAAACATATTTTGGAAAAGGCGGAGTATATCTTATCAAAGTAAATGATTCAACTGCTCCAAGTGATAGTAATACGTTTTCTGCACTACGGGCATTAAAAATCTTCCTTCGTAAGGACCAGTCAGACGGAACCAGCTTTCTGCTAAAGTTACTGGGAGGAGCAGAGTTTGGAGTGTTTGCTTCTGGAATTTCCGGAGCAAATATCGATGCGCAAGGCGCAGCAGAATTACTCTCACTGGTATTGCGTGGTGCGTTGACGATAGGAGAATATAAAAAAGGCTTGAAAGGAGCCAATATTGACGAACAAGGTGCTGCCGATTTGCTTTCCATTCTTGTCAGGGACGGTATGGAGTCGGCCAATTTCTCTACGGGTGCTTTGGGAGCTGGATTCTGTCTGAAGAAAGACGAAAACGGTGACAGCTACTTGGAGGTAGACCGTATGCTTGTCAGAAAGGTTGCGACTTTCATTCAGTTGCTTATCCAGCAAATTAAGCATGTAGGAGGACAGATAATTCTTACTCTGGCTTCGATGTCGTGCATTAAAGTAGAAGATAAAGGAAATTATTACCGCTGCTATTTTGAGAATACAGACGGAGAAAAGACAATCGAACAGGAATTTGTTGTCGGAGATTTAGCAAGAGCACAGACCTTTAATGTTAAAGAAGGTGTGAACGAGAATGTAACTAACACCTATTATTGGCGTGCTGTTGTTGGCGTTGGAGACAATTATATAGACTTGTCTAAGACCGATTGCGATGCAGGCTCTACAGAACCAAAAGCAGGCGATGATATTGTGCAGTTAGGCAACAAAACTGACGCTACACGTCAGGCAGCTATTATCTTGTCTGCTTACGGCAATGATGCACCTTATTTCAAGTTATATCGTGGTATCAATTCCTATTCACTAGACGGTAAGGAATTTGTTTCTTTTTCCCGTTCAGAAGTTATGATCATTGCTGATACGATAAGATTCAGTTCAGGGGAAAGCCTTAAAGACTACATAGATGGTGCAATAGATGATGTAAATTCTAAGGTAGACAAAGCCATATCTGATTTATCTGAAAATATATCATTTGTTAATCAATTATCAAAGGACCTGGAATCCGTAAAAAATCAGGTCGACGGAGCTATTGAAACATGGTTCTATGAGCCAGTTCCTACGTTAAGCAACGAACCTGCCGTTAATTGGACTACAAATGAAGCCAAGGACAGACACTTAGGTGACTTATATTATGATGGGAACGGCAAGGCGTACCGTTTCCAGATGTCGGGTGCTTCTTATGTATGGCAGGTAATAACTGATTCAGACATTACTAAGGCTTTGGCAAACGCTAAGGCGGCACAAGATACGGCAGACGGTAAAAGAAGAGTGTTTGTTAGTACTCCGACAAATTCTTCTGCATACGATGTTGGAGACTTATGGGTAAATGCCACATACGGAAGCTACAAGAATGATTTGCTTCGATGCAAAACGTCTAAACAAGCAAAGGCTCAGTTTTCGATAGAACACTGGGAGATTGCAACAAGATACACAGACGATACTAAGGCTAATCAAGCCCAGGCTTCGGCAGATGCAGCCAAACAAGCCGCTGATAGTGCACAACAGACAGCCAACAATGCGGTTCAAAGTGCATCTACTGCTAACGCCTTGTTGTCAGACATAGCAAACGACAACAAGCTGACTGCACAAGAAAGACAGGAAACTAAAAAAGAATGGGACATCATTGTATCGGAAAAGTCGAAAAATGATGCAAGTGCTGATAAATATGGAGTAAGCAAGACTGCATACGATACAGCTTATAGTGCATTAAGTACTTATATCACTCCTCTGCTCTCGAGCCTTTCTACTACAAGCAACATATCTGGAACCACATTCAGAAGTAAATTTAAAGACTACTACGATGCTCGTACTGATATGCTAAATGCTATATCTGCAAAAGCCAAATCCCTTGCAGATGCAGCTCAGCAGACGGCGGACAAAGCTCAACAACAAGCAAATCAGGCAATAAAAGATGCTGCCAACGCAAAAGTGGCAGCCGACAATGCACAAAGTGATGCTGATGAAGCTAAAAGCCGATTGGATAACTGGGCTTCTGACGGTTCTGTTTCTCCGACAGAAAAACAGTCTTTGAAAGAGGAAATTGCACGTATTGATGCAGACAAGACTCAGATAGCAAACGGATATACAAAGTATTCGTTAGGTACTCCTACTGCCTATAACAACGCTCATACAGCTTACCGTGCTGTGCTGGTAACTCTTACGGCTTCTTCTCCTGAAACAATCAGTATTCCGTCTGACTTTTCGACTAAGCAAACAACGTATTATACACAGAGAACGACGGCTCTAACGGCAATATCGAATGCGGCACGTGACTATGCGCAAGGTATAGCCAACGATTTAAGTTCTTATAAGAAAACGGTTAGTTCGCAATTTGAACAAACCAACAACAGCATTACTGCTGCCGTTACTTCTTCTAAGGAATATACAGATAGTGCTGTAGGAGAAGTTAATTCTTCTTTGACTGAATACAAAAAAGAGGTAACATCACAATTCAGTGTATTAGAAGGTGAAATTAATAGTAAGGTCTCTTCTACTGAAATTACTACTATTAAGCAGGAAATAATTAATACGGCAGCGAGCGATGCAACCAAAAAGGCGAATGATGCAAAGACTTCAGCAATAAGTACTGCCTCTGCTGATGCAACTTCCAAGGCAAATAAGGCAAAGCAGGACGCCATATCTACTGCTGCTACTGATGCTACCAACAAGGCAAATCAGGCTAAAAATGATGCTATAACAACAGCCGGACAAAATGCAGACAAGAAGTATGCAACGATTACCACCGTATCATCTATGCAGACTTCCATTACGCAGTTAAGCAATAGCTTGTCCTTAAAAGCTGAAAAGTCAGAAGTAACTGCCGTTCAGAACAACCTTAATCAGACTAACAACAATCTGTCAGCACTGACTACACGTGTAAGCAAAGCAGAAGTCGCGTTACAGCCAGATAATATTTGGATTGGTATTTCTTCTAAGGTTACAAGTGTGAGCAAGATAACCAACATTGTTCCTGACAGTTGCTTCGATGATGCTAATTACAGCTTACTTTATAGCGGAGGTTCACGTGTTAGTGCGGCAACGGCCAATAATAGTTGTCCTACAAGTTATTGTTTAAAATCAAGTCAAAGAGATGTAGTAGCACAAGGTTTTTTCAATGTAGCCGAAGGAGAAAAATATTATATTTCAGCTTATATAAATGCTTCTCAGAGTAATTATTCTGTCATGGTAGGTTTAGGATTAATAAAATCTAATGGCAGTAGCGCATCAACTTGGTTATGGTCTAAAAGTGTTGCAGCAAAGACTTCTGGATGGCAAAAAGTTGAAGGTTATATTACAATACCATCAGGTTACTCAAGAGCAAGGGTTTATGCGTGCCATATTGAAGCTAATTCTAATTTTGGAACGGCTTATGTAACAAAATTACATTGTTATAAGGTAGATAGTAATAGAAACAATTTAGCTTTAAATTCGAAAGGCCCATGGACTGCTAACAAGTATCAGTTAGTGACATACCTTACATTTGTAGCGCCTCTAAAATCAGGAACTATTTATACTGTTTCATGGAAAGGTTCAGGAACAGGCAATTTAGCTGTGTATTTCTCAAATGGCGCCGCATCATCGGCACGTCAAGGTGTTAGCAATGGAATACCTGTAACAGCAAATAGCAATTATCAAGGAATTACCTTTTATTCAGAGCACTTCAAATTAGACCCGAGCTTAGGAACAGATAACGGGATCAATTTGACTGTTAGCGAGGTTAAAGTCGAAGAAGGAGAAAGAGCAACGGATTGGTGTTATTCAGAAGGTGACTATTCCACAACCGAAGAAATTAAAGCTGGAATAAGTATTACTGAGAATACGATAACCATACTTGGTAAAGCAATATCATTGCAAGGAAAGATTACCTTCAGTTCTCTTAATAGTAGTTTGCAAAGCACTATTAACGGCAAGGCTAATTCAAGCGACGTTACTTCTTCAAAAGATGATATTGCTAAGAAGTTAGGATATTCCAGCTACACCGATATGGCTAATAAAGCAGCAGCCGGAAATACTATCATCAATGGGGGATATATCCGTACAAGTCTTATTGATACAAATACTCTTGTAGCCAAAACGCTGAACGCTGTCAACGATGAAGGGATAAATACTTTAGTAAATAAGGATGGTATAAAGCTGTCAACTGGAAGTGATACTCTTTTGAGTATATTTTTACAAAATGGAGTAAACGGGTACTATCCAGCTTTTAATTTATCTACATTCCTTGATGATGGGAGTAAAGTAATAGGAACATTATCTCCTTCAGAATTAAATGTTATTGGTAAAAGTACAATAGATAACAAAATTTATAGAGGTAAATACGGAGCTTATGAAATGAGTTTGCTGGATAGCAATAAAGCAGGAATAACTATTGACCAAGTAGGTATAAATTTAACTTACACGATTAGTGGAAGTTCTACAAGATATATAGTCCATTATACTAAATGTATATATTCAGCTTATATATCAAGTTCGGGAAGTATTATTGATAAAATCGGAACTAATATACCAAATAGTTCGGGAAAACCTATTACATTTTCTGTATCAAGAACAGCCACAGGAGCATATAAGGTAACTCACAATATAGGGAACACTTCTTATAAAGTTCAGATAACACCAATACGAGATACATATTTTCCTATAGCTTGCGTACGAGAACGGCAAACTACTTATTTTGTTTATACAACTGCTTATAATGCTCCAGTAGGAGGCGTATATGGTCTTACAGATGGGAATTGTGCTGTATATCTTAATGTCTATTATGAATCACCCAAACTTGGAACATTCTAAATAAAACTTTCTATAAAAACTATTTAATTATGAAAAAACTGAATTTTAAAGCTGTCCCTACAAGGGACATTGAAGGCAACCTGGAACCTCGTGACATTTCGAAAGAGCTGGGGAACTATATCTATCGTGAAACTTCTGACTTGGGAGAATTAGACCTTGCACAGAGAATCTATAAGGAAGGCGAGATTGAAGCTACTGACGAAGAAGTAGAAGTCATCAGAAAGTATATCAACGGCGGCTACAAGGCATTTGTCAAGAAAGCCTTTGAAGAAATGTTATAATGTAATTATGAAAAAGATAAGAATAGGTAAAGATATACACATTACCTGGGAAATAGCTGTCGAAAACGGATTTCAAAACTCTGTTGAGGAATGGCTACAGAGTCTGATACAACCTGCTGAAGATGTTACTGACACGGTTTGTCAGTCGATTTGAAACCTTTTATTCTTTGTTCGTTTTTGCATCATTTATCTTCGCTGGAAAGCTTTGGTAAATGAGTAGATTTGTGTGTGACTTATGAGATAACGCCCATGAGCGTGTTCCATTACCGGAATGCGCTTGTGGGCGTTTGTCGTATTATAAGTGCTACCAAAATCCGGAATACGAGAGATATATAAAGACATATTGTTTAATTTAAAATCTTAGTAAAATGAAAAGATTCGTTTTCATGTGTGTCGCACTGTTGATGTGTGTAGTGAGTGTTTTCGCGGAAACTTCCGCTAGTGTAGAACCTTCCGTTCCGGAGTTCCTGACCGGATTTGCCAGCTTCACCGGACTGGTGTCGATCGTTGTTCCATCTGTGCTAGGTTTTATTGCCTCAAAGTTGAGCAATCCGATGAACAAATGGGTAACTATGTGGGTGACGGCCGTTGTCGGTGTAGTCGTTACCTTCTTCAGTTGGTGGATGAATCTCGGTTTTCCGCCTTCGGATGCAAGCATTTGGGTTGTATTGATAGACTCGTTATTTGTGGCACTGGCATCGACTGGAATTGTGTCAGTGGTTACGTCTGAGTGGCTGGCCAAGTTATTCGGTGGTAAGGTAAATAAGGAGTAATGCAGAATCTGATTACCATAATAGCCCCGCAGCTACTTGTAGCCGGGGCTTACTCCTTTATTGGAGAGATAAAAGGGGTAGTC
>OLVW01000678.1_pt1 | contig 32828 bp, 30 predicted proteins | sample 1673301 | NCBI WGS metagenome assembly OLVW01 (sample SAMEA3178941, study PRJEB25190) | human gut metagenome
CCCATAGCGCCCCGAGGGTTTCGGGGAGGGCGAACTGGCAGGCAGGGAACCGGGATACAGGCTGTCCAGAAGGAGGGGTGTAATGCCTCTCCTTCTATTTTGCAATATCAATCTTCTGGCTTGATAGGCTTTTCGTGCGTGTGATTGGGTTGCGGAAGGGATTGGCATGAGAGTTGCGAAAATTGCGGAAAGGGTCGGTTGCGATCCCGAGTCTGAATATGCGAAATTCGCCCGCACACGTGAAGGCGCGCGCTTTCACAACATGCCGTGGCCCGATTTCGTCAAAGACGAAAACTATCGCGCGTTTTGCAAGGCGCTGGCAGCTTATGCCAACTCAAAGGATGGTCCCCAAAGCAATGGCCGCCATGATTTGTTCCTGAACGTGCACGAGCTGTTCGAAAAGGGCAACGAGATTGGCGGCGCCCCGAAAAAGCGCCACTACAACCTGGACAAGTCGTTCATAGGCACCGACGAGGCAAATCTCATGCTGCTCAAAGCGGCGCATGAGGGAATGACCCAGCAAGCGATCGCCGCGTACCTGGGCTGCTCGCGCACGGCGGTGCAAAAGCGCCTGAGCGCCCTGGCGAACGGCGTGCGTTTTGGCGACTCCTACATCAAGGCCGCGCCGACAAGCCGCGGCGGCCTGAAGTCGACGGCTCACCCGATCTTTCTGCCCCTGCGATTGCATGAGGTGTACCTGATGCTGTCGGCATTGGGCGAGTTTCGGACGGGACGGTCAGGCGGGGACCCAGAGCGCGTCTTGGCCGATGATCTCGCTGGCAGAATCTATTCCCAGCTGAGCGACTACGCCAAGGGCGGGATCGACAGGGCATTGACTGAACGAGGGATTCGCCTCGCTGGGCTAAGGCCCGACTTCGACTCAAGCAAGGGCGTGGACAATTCGGATCGTATCGTTATGTATGAGAAGATGGGTCTCAACCTTAAAGTCGGGCTTGTGAATGGAGATGTGCTCGTCGGCTGCTTCGCGCACCACGCCGATCTTCAGAAATGCGTAAACGCCGCCGAAATAGGCAAAGATAACCGCTATTTCGTGTTGCGACTCTTGGATGGAACATACTGGGCGGTCGACCATTCTCAAGTAGTTAGCGTAGCAGCCGCACCCGGGAATTAAGTTGCGGCCAAGCCCCTCGCCCGCCCTCCCGGGCGGTGCCGCCGCGGCCGATCTCATGTTTGCCTACAGGCAAAACAACCGCCCTGGCGTTTTTCTGAACGCGACTTTCTCGTGTGCTCGTAAAAAATCGAATCGATAAAAACCAGCAACAACCCTTCTGAACGGGTATCCTTTCGCAGGATGCGCTCGAGCAGCGCTTTCTGCCTGCGCGATTTCGGGCATGGCGCCCCTATTTATACGATTTCTTAAAATGAAAATCTCAGGTTTTCACGCCTTTTCGGCTTCAGGTCGTATGCTGCAATCAGCTCGAGCGACCGAAGCCCATCACGACACCGAAAGGCATGAACCATGAAGTACAACGAGAAGCGCAACAACGCCTCAGCCCGTCACCCCGAGATTGCACCCTCGACCATCAACTTCGCGTACGGTAGCAACCTTGACATTCATCAAGTTGAAACCCGCTGCCCCGGCGCGGTGCTGCTGGGCAAAGCGACCCTGAACGGCTATGAGCTGGCGTTCGACACCGCCGGATACCTCACCATCACCAAGCGCGAGGGGTCGCATGTGCAAGGCGCGCTGTGGGCGCTCGATAGCTCTCACGTGGCGTCTCTCGACTGCTACGAAGGCGTGGTATCTGGTTGCTACCGCAAGGAAACCGTGACCGTTGGGCGCGAAGGCGATGTGGTTCCCGCAACCCTTGAGGCGATGGTCTACATCTCTGAGCGCACCCCGCTGCGCAAGTACACCGAAAAGTACGATTACATCGACCGCGTGGTCGAAGCCGGCCACGTGATGCAGCTCGATGAGGCAACCTTGGCGCAGATGTCCGATATGCGCGCCGACAGCCTGGACCGCCTGCGCGCACAAGAAGAGTCGGCGGCATTTGGCGCAGCCAAGATCGACCTCCCCGCCGTGCGCGAATACTCCGACTTCGTGTGCGGTGAAGGTCACCAGATCGCCGATTGCACATGCGGTCACACCGGTTGCTACGCACGCCGTTTCCCCCGCGGCCTTCAGCAGCATGGACGCATCCTTCGCTCCAAGCGCTACCAGGTGATGGAAGCGAGTGAAGCCACCTTCTGCGGGTCGCACCGCATCTACTTGTCAATCAAGACCCCAGGCGAGTTCGGTTACAAGATCGACGTCCCCGAAGGGTTCCGCGCGGTGCGCAGCAGCGACCCTGTGCTGCAGGCGGACCTTAGCTACTCCCTTACGCTGGATGAGTTCGAAAAGCAGCGCAAGGCCCTGCTGCGCACCCTGCTCGACTGGTGTAACAGCCTGCCTGAGTTTGACGTGCACAACTTTATTCGTCCCTCTGGCCCGGCGTTCAGCGCGCGCGAACACGCCGCCGACACCCGCGTGCATGCGGAAACCCCGTACTTCGCATATGGCTTTGACATCAGCCATGACCGCATCGCTAAAAAATTCGAGAGCGGTCACTACGTCTATGCAACCAAGGCGAAGCTCTATGGCTACACGCTGGCGTGCGACGCGAAGGGCCGTCCCACCATCGTGCGCAAGGAAGGATCGTTTGTGGAAGGCGTGCTGTGGCATGGCCTCACGCGGGGCGAGGTCCAGGCGCTGGACAAAGCGAACGGCGTGCAGTACGGCACCTATGCAAAAGCCGGCGTCACGGTGGAGATTGAGGGCGAACCCACTGCGAGGGAAGAGAACGCATTCGTGTACATCTCCCAGCGAACGCCGCTTTCTGCAGTCACGAAAGACATCGAGGCGTTTGGCGCGATGCGCGACGAAGCCATCGCCCTGGAAATGGAGCGCACCACCGTGGCGCGCATCGACGCCATTCTGCGCGCAAGCGGCTGCCCCTGCGTGCAGCCCGAGGCCCCTGCGGCGGAAATCGCAGCCCTGGGCATCACGGAGCTCACGCCCGAGCAAACCATGAAGTGCATGCTGTTCGTGTGCCCGAAGTGCTTTAAGCCCTTGGGCGAATGCGAATGCGGCAAGCGCCCTGATTACCTGGTGGCGATCGACCACGATCTGCAGCCCCACGTGCGCATGCTGAACGATAAGGGTTATAAAACGCAGTTCTGCTGTGCCGGGCATGCAGACAGCGGTTGCCACGGTTACCTGAGCTTCGGACGCCGCTTCCGCGCACTGGAGGAGATATGCGGCGGTCAGCTGCCCAACGAGTCTCTTACGGAGGCGCCGCAACGCATTCGCAGCACGCGCCATGCAGCGCTGAACCTGCCCGGCGCCCCCGAAAGCTATGACGTGTACCTGGACATGAGGAACAACGTCATTCGCTTTGAGCCGCGCCGCGGTGTGAAGCGCGAGCAGTTCGTGCGGGACAGGCCCGCTGTGTTGAGCACATTGCTCCAGTGGTGCGAGTCTCTCCCGCAGCGCGAATAGCCTGCAAACCGTCTGAACTGGTAAGAATCGCCAAGCGCGTGGGTCGGTGTTCGGATCCTGACCTGCGAATTCCGAGCCCCCTTCTAGTCCCAGGCTCCGATCCTCAAGCCCTCAGTCCTGGCTCTCCACGTGCCCTTGAGCGTACGCATTCGGTGGCGTCTATGAAGTTCCTTCAGCGCTTCGGGGGTGTTCTCAATGATGAGGTCGATGGCGGTGGCGAGCTCGCCCTCGTCGAGCCTACGCCGACGCACCCTCTTGAGGTCGCGCGAGAACGCCGGCACGAATATCGCCCTGAGCAGCACGCTCACGCCCCCGCTGCGTGGAGCAGCGAGGGCGCGTCGCCTTAGGTCTCGTAGTCCCCGGACGCCATCATGGCGTCCGTCTCCGCAATCCAGAGGGGATTTGAGGGGCAATATCCGGGTCGTGTGTGTGCAGCGGTCGAATCTTGCCGGACGTCCTGTATTCCCGGTTCCGATCCGGTTCTGGCGGCATCGTCTGCGAGCAGGGGCCGCACAGTCGTACCCCGTGCGACAAGGCGCCCGATCTGCAAGCCTCGTTGCGCAGTCTCGGGGGTTTGCCGTAGGCGCACGGCGCAAGCATAGAGAGTCCAGACATGTGGAGGGCGTTGTTGGGCGGCACGAGGACTCGCATTTGTGTACATCAGCCCCCTAAGATGCCAAAAAATGTTGGTTTTGGAGGGTGATGTACAAGTTTTGATGCGCGAATCGTATTGATTAAGCAAGTTGTTGCCCTAAGCAAGATCACGCCGTTGCTTAAAAAAAAGGTCAGGCACTAGGTGCCTGACCTGCAAACTTCTGGTCGGGACGACTGGATTCGAACCAGCGACCCCTTGACCCCCAGTGGGGTCAGAATGACCCTGACCTGTGCTTATTTTGTTAAAACACGCTCAAATAGCGCAAGTAGCGCATTTCCGCATAAGTAAATTTTACCAGCTCAGCGCGGTTTGTCCAGATAGCATATTATCGGCTTCGAGGAGCGCGGTGCAGTCGATGACTTAATCAACGGGGGTAGGAGCCCCGAATCGTCGTCTCTCCGGGTTCCCGCAGGTGGGCCCATCTGTTTCTAATCAACTGCGGATTTAGGAGCAGACATGCAGAACGAGAAATGCAGCAATAAAACCTTACGCATATGCGGACCCGGCGGCGTGAGGAAGAACAAGGGCAAATGGCAGGCCGTCGTGACGGTGGCCGACGAGATGACCGGGAAGAAGGTCCAGAGGACCAAGAACACCGGCGTGCCCTGCCTGAAGCAGAGCACGAGGGGAAAGGCGGCGGCGATGCGCTTCCTCTCGGAATTCAGGTCGGAGGTCGAGCTGGAACTCGCCGAGGCCGAGGAGGCGAGGGCCGCTGTCGGCGCCGGGCTTCCCGCCGAGAAGCGGGACGACTACGCCGCGCTGCCGCTCTCCGAGGCGCTCGAGAAGTTCATCGACTTCTGCCTGGAGATGAACAGGATCACCCCGACGACCCGCGACGACTACCACTACAGCGCCCTGCACATCGAGCGCGACGAGCTGGGTCTGGTCCCCGTGAACGAGGTGACGACCGACGACGTCAACGCGTGGTCGAGGCGCAGGATCGGCCTGGGCACGGCGCCCGACACGCTCAACAAGTCCTTCAAGCTCGGCAAGCGGCTCTACGCCGTCCTGCTGAAGAGGAGCAACGACACGATCGGGAGGAACCCGTTCGACGGCGCCCTCGCGCCCAGGGTCATCGCCAGGCCCAGGAACGCGCTGCGCTCCGACCTCGTGCCGAAGCTCAACTCGGTTACCTCGATGATGCCGGACTCGACCTTCAGGCGGGCGGTCGTGCTCGCGCTGCACACGGGGATGCGCATAGGCGAGGTCTGCGGCCTGCGGTGGTGCGACGTCGACTTCGAGTCGGGGCTCATCACGGTCAGGCACTCCGTGGCCTACGTCAAGGACAGGGGCTCCTTCATCAAGGACACCAAGAACCACGACCTGAGGACGATCCCCATCGACCCGGTGGGCCTGCTCCCCTTCCTGAAGGAGATCCACGAGATCGATACTCGGAGGCTCCGGGAAGCGTCGACCCTCGGCACGCGCGACCTCGCGGACAGATACGTCGTGTCGCGGCCGGACGGCTCCTTCGCCACCACCAGCTACATCCGCAGGGCGTTCAAGACGTTCTCGGAGACCAACGGCCTCATGGGCACCAACGACGAGCTGATCACATTCCACGGCCTGCGCCACACCTTCGCGACGCAGTGGATCCGCCACGGCGGCGACATCAAGGCGCTGCAGTCGATCCTCGGGCACAAGGACGCCATGGTCACGCTCAACGTCTACGCCGACATCGAGCCGATGTCCAAGATCCAGAACATGCTTCGCGTGTCGCCGAGCCTGTGGCGCGGCTACCTCGGCCTGAGGGTGGACCCCGGCCCCATGTTCCAGCAGAAGATCCGCGAGGCGATCGAGACGCTCGAGGCGTTCGGCTACGGCATCTCAGAGCCCGACGACCGCAACGTCCTCATCCGCGACGTTCAGACTATCAGCCGCCTCTACCCCACCGAGTACGCGGCAGTGCTGGGGGCCATCCCGACCGAGGCGACTGTGGTCGAGTAGAGGCTGATGTATGCGCTTTCCCAAATCCGTAGTGCAAGTACGGGAATGTGGAATCGCGTTGAGATAGATTCTACCCGGTCATCTCAGTGACGTAAATGCGGCACGGGTTTCCGCAGACGCGGATGCCCGTGCCTATCTTTTTTGATTGCCTAATGTGTTTGCTGGAATGCAGATGGGGTCCCGCGTCTCAGGCTGGGGATTTTCGGCCGTGGTAGTGTCGAGAAAGTTGGTGTTAACTACGGCGCAGTCGTTAATGCTGCTGCAGCGGCTATAGTTTATATGAAGGCGGTTTCTATCGAGTAATTAACACTTGGTTTGATTCGATTGTGAATGCGTAACTAGGACGGAAAGCAAAGGAAGTTCTATGGAAACAGAGGATGCTGTCTGCTTGATGACTTCGATTGCCCTGATTATCCTTTCAATCCAATACAGAAGAGGAAGATGGCTCTGCTCAATTGCTGGATATGATGTCACAAAAAGGGAGAGCGGGATTGATATACGCCCTTACGCAAAGTTGATTTCTTCTGTGACGCTATGGATGGGGCTGCTGTTTTTCTTGTTGGCGGTAGAGGGCTGGGTACGCGATTGGAATACCAGTGTTTTTGAAGTTTCGGTTCTACTTCTGTTCAGCTTGGCCTCTTTGTCGTTCGTGCGGCTAGTTAGGTTTGTGTTTATGAGGCGATAGCCAGTGGAAGCGCTTCGAGAGGCCCCGACGGCACCTCTCTCAAAAATGGGAGCATGGCCCGTGGGTGCCCTCGGGCGACCCTCCTGCCGTTCGGCCGGGCGGCGGCGTGTAGCCCTGTAGACGTGTAGCCGCGTGGCGATGTAGTGCGCTGCGGATGTAGCCCTGTGGCGGCGTATGCTGGAACATATTCCCAATCCGGGAATGGACATATATATAAGTGCAATCGTTTTGCCATAGACGGGAAACCCGTCGGCCGGGCGGGACCGGAGAGCCGGGCGGCGAATGCCAAAGGCCGGGTGCGGTCGATGCCCTGAATGAGGTCCCGACACATGGGAGGGGCAGATGAATCCATCTCTTCGGTCGCTCCCGAGGGCGTGGATTTCCCAGCCCTCGCCCCCGAGGTCATCCTGGAGACGATTCGCAAGTCTCCGAGCGGCAGGCCCCTGATGGAGCAGAGGGCCGCGTTGGCGGAGCTGCCGCACTTCGACGAATTGGGCGATGACGGAGTCCGCCAATTCGCCGCCCACGCCAGGACTTGATTTTATAGAATTCAGGGAGGGCTGCTGTCGCGTTCACCGTTTAAGAAGGTGCCGCTTTGAAATATCTCGTCGAGGATTGCGATGATCCGGCGGATCCCGTCCAGGACTACGCCGAAGCCAAGGAGATTATCCGCCGGGTACTCGGCTCCCACCCATCGGTGAGACGAGCCGGCATGTTCGGCTCGTTCGTCCGCGGCGAGCAGAAGGACTCATCCGACGTCGACCTGCTTCTCCAGGTCGACAGCAAGGACGCCTTCGAGATTATCGGCATCGGCCTCACCCTGGCCGAGGAGCTCGGGCGGGACGTGGACATGCTGACGACACTCCGTGGGGCCACGAGCAGTTTCATCGAGAACCTGAAAAGAGAGGGACGTCTCATCTACAGGAGGGATTAAGGAGAGGTGGGCCATGAGAACCCTTGAAGAGGCACGCGACACCCTTCAAATCTCGCAAGAGGATATCGATTTCCTCGTCGACGGCATCAGGCGAGCCGGTGAGCCAATCGCCATCATCGCCTACGGGTCGCGAGCCCGCGGCGAAGCCGGGAAGAATAGCGATTATGACATCCTCGGTCTTTCCGAGTTGACCGGAAGGGAACTCAAGGAGTTCTCGATTGTAGCCAATGTCCAACTGTTCAGATTCGGGAAGGACTTGGATTTCTTCATCGGCAACGTGGATGATTTCAGGGCTGCGGTTCAGCACGGCCGAAGTTTCGCCACCGAGGTCGCCAGGGACGGCGTGATTCTCTATGGAACGGTTGGAGGTGGCAAGAACGAGGATGAGAGGACACCGATGGAGTTCAGGCTTGCAGACGGAACCGCGATCACGGACGAGGACATCGAGCGCGAGTGCGCAGAGTATGAATCCGGCTCTTGGTCGGGAAACCTGACGAGCCTCCGCGTCGGCCGCCCCAGGCTTTCCGATGGGGAGGACGACGCCAACCTGTCCTTCAAGTGCCCGAAAACGGATGCCGACCTCATCGAGAGGGCGGCCGCAGCGTGCGGGATGCAGAAGTCTGAGTTCCTGCGCTCGGCCGCAATCGAGAAGGCCGAGAAAATCCTCAGGTCGGCATAGAACCCATTAGAACGACAAGGGGGCGGAGAAAATCTCCGCCCCCTTTACTTACTTCCTCCTGACGCCCACCAGGCCGCGGCTTCGGAGAATGCGGTATAGCGTTGATTTTGAAATGCCCATGGCAGAGCAGATATCTGGAATTGGCGTTTCCCGAGCGAGGTAGAGTTTCACGGCGGCGTCCGCTTTGACATCGGCGATACGCGGGCGGCCTCCGACGTTGCCGCCGTGGCTCCGCTTTATGGCGATGCCCTCCGCTTGACGCTGCTTGATCAAATCTCGTTCAAGTTCTGCGGTGCAAGCGTGAGTTCCCAAGACAAACCGACCGAATGCCGTGTCCAAGTCTACGGGCTGCTTCAGAGAGATTAGCTTGACCCCTAGGTTGCGGAACATCAGGTCATAGTTGAGCAGTTGTCTGGTCGACCTCGACAGCCGTTCCCAGCTTTCGACCACCACTTCATCACCGCGCTTCATTTTCTTGAACAAGTTTTTTGCTGTGCGCGGTCGCCCTCGCGAGCGGCGGTCTCCTTGTCTTTGTAGATGCGTTCGTAAGCAATGCCGGCGTTCACCAACGCTTCGATTTGGCGGTCAAGCTTCTGGTCTTTCGTACTTACACGGGCATAACCGTATCGTGTCATTTTTCAGCCTCCTGCCTTGTCTTTTGATTTTCTCATAGGAATGCAAGAGGAGGTTTTGGCACTCGATTTGCATGGCATCGATGACTTGATTTCCTAGTGTCTGGCGGCATACGTTTTGAGACCGGCAAGCTGATGCCGGCTCGAGGACAGCGGCCCGGTGCACCGGGCCGATCGATAGCGGTCTCAGGTGCACAGCGCAGTTTCTCAGGGCTCGCATATATAGGAAGACTTGATTGGCAATCGATTTTAATGAAGTCGGCAGCGCATGTCAGAGTTTTCAACAAATTTAACATGCCACCCTTTATATCCGCACGCGCGTAATTCAACTCATAAGGACCGGCTATCCCTTACCTGTGACACAATCTCAAACGCACAGAACAGAATCATCAGTCCAATCATCGCATAAGAGGCAGCCGAACCTTCAAGCACTATTCCACAAAGAACAATCTCCGCGCCGCCAATAAGAACTGTTATCAGGCGCTCTGCCTTTTTGCTCTCGCCGCTCGCATAAAAAGGCGGCAAAGCGCACAAGATCACATATAGCCCGGGAAGGGAATACAGGATCGATAGTCCAAGCCCTCCATCAACCGCAGTGTTTTGCGTAAGAATCAACTGAACCCAAACGGCAATTATCACTGAGCAGGTTGTCGATAAAAGAAGACTAGAAATATAGCACGCAACAAAGTCCCGTCGCATTCGAACAGAGAAATCCGCGAACTCTCTTCGCCGCGTGGAAACAATAAGGTACACAGAAATTGCAATAGAACCAATCAGAGAAAACAGCGGAACAACCAGCAATTCAAGCTTATTACCCCATCGATCAACCACACCCCCACTCCAATGAGCGGGAATTGTATCAGGGAGGACTGACCAAGCCGCCCATAGAATCAGAAATGGAAGAATAGAGAGGATGAAAGATGATAACACTGCAGTAATTTTTTTTGAGGCTCTCATCGATTCCGCATCTCCTTGCGCGCCCACATTCCACTCCGCCTTAAATCAAGTATACGTTTTGAGACCGGCAAGCTGTTGCCGGCTCGAGGACAGCGGCCCGGTGCACCGGGCCGATCGATAGAGGACTCAGGTTCACAGCGCAGTTTCTTGGGGCTCGCATATATAGGAAGAATTGATCGACAATCGATTTAAATGAAGCCGACAGCGCATGTCAGAGCTTTCAACAAACCGCAGGTAAATCCGTGTACCAAAAATTGGTACACGGATTTACCTGCGATGTTCATGCTTGGTCAAAAGCCCATCAAGCGATATATCCATTATTTTAATGCGCGCGCCTGAGCTTTTGGCTGAAGTGGCAGTCCGACCGCCGGCAGGCGGCCACGCTATGTCCAAAGGTCACGCCTACTCCCAGTGCCCGGCTACGTCGACGACCCAGTGCTGCCCGTCGAGTTCTTGCCGCAGAGCTACATCAGGGACGTCTTATTGGGGGACGACCACATGGAACCCCGGGAGATCAAGCTGTACGGCTGATCCATCCGTCAACAACATGTCAAAGCCCCAAAACCCAACAGGATCGCGAACGAGGGGATGAATTGACCGCCCGGGTATTTGCGCCCGGGCGGTCAATTTTATCAACCATGGGTGCGATTCTGTGAGGCCATTTTTCTGGCATCCGCCGTTTGCTCCGGTCCCAACGTACCCATCGACCGTTCAGTAATCTTTGCGAACGCGACCACGTGCGCATTTGTCGAATAATCAAATGTCCGACAATGTCTGACGGAGCTGTCAGATATTCACGCACGAACAGGCGAGCTTCGCGAGCGATTGTAGGCAACTAGTAGCCCCAGCTGCGTCTTTGGCGCAGGTTCGACGTCTGACATCTTGAATGTCTAACGTTGAACGAAGCTGGTTGATAACAAGCAGGTGGAATAAACATGGAGCCCGACACCTCTCGCGCAATCGGCGCGCGGCAAGGGTCTGGCCCATCTCATATGTTGCCAACGCTAACGGTGAACCTGAGCGCCCGGGCACATTCTTTGTTGGCTGAAACCTGCATAGCAACTAGCGGAAGGCATCATCGAAGGAGCGTGCTGGAAAGCACCCGTCTCCTTAACTGTTAGAAATGCAAGTTAATAATCTATGTGGTCGATATGCCGTTAAACCCGCATATCGATACCGTTCAGCCATTCGCCTCGCCCCCGTCGCACGCATCTTCATTCGGTCTGTCATCATTAATCTAACAATTCTTTGAGGAATGCAGGTGCTTCTGAATGTACTGTCGACTTCTTCTCAAACTAATCCTAAGAGACAAGGCCGTATGGATTTCCACGCTCGTTCTCGCTGCAGCCTTTTCCGTCCCCATTGCGTTCAATTCACCCATCTACGGCCCCTTCTTTATGAAGCAGGGCATGCAGGGCTTTGTCGACGCATTCAATACGCGCGCGCCCCAGGCCAGCGGCACAGACCTATCGCCAGAGCAGCAAGATGACGCTGAGCTTGCAAGTTACGCGAACGCCGCCCTCGCCGCTCAAACCGACGCCGCCTTTCTCGATTCTGCCGAGAGCTACTACGCGCTCATGGGCGAAGGCTTCCAATCCGGGTCCATCGTGGGGGACCAGGAGACCAATGACGCGGCGCTCGCATATTGCCGTGCCCTGAGCAGCTGCGGCATCACGGATATCCCGGCCTCCGCAAACGACCTGCCATTCCTTTCCTTCCTGCCTTACGCCATTGCCACGGCGCCGTCTTTCCTTCCCTTCATCCCCTTCCTTCTCTCGTCGATACTCGTGCTCGGCGCCACAAGGCCCGGGACCCTGGCGGCGAAGGCGCCCGTGCCCAAATTCCGGCGCCTTATTCAGATCGTGTTTTCGATAATTGGCGCGGGGACCGCGATGCTCCTCGCCGGCCTCGCACCCGGGGGCATTTACGCCTTGGCCCTAAACGGCTTCGGGCAAACTGGGTACCCGATCGCCTTCTTCCATAACGGCGTGCTTGCCACCACGACCGCGGGAGACGTCTTCACGACCCTGCTTCTCGCGCTGCTTGCGGGCGGAACCTTGATATCCGTTTGCTCCGTCGTCCTATCGACCGCAACGAGGCGCGTCTTCGCAGGCCCCCTTGCCTCCGCGCTGCTTGTCGCGGCCCCGGCATTCCCGTTATTGTCCGATTCGGCGCTGGAGCATAATGCCGTGCTCGGGCTCCTGCCGCTGGCCGTGTTCTCGCCTATCGAGGCAACGGGCTACGTGGGATGCTTCCCGACGGAATTCATTGGCTCCGGTTCAGGCAGCGCATCGATGCTTGCCGTGGCACTGATATACGTCGCGGTCCTTTTTGCGGTCGGCGCCGTTGCGGCACGTTCCCCCAAACAGCCTGGACCCGCGAAAAAGCACCATGGGCTCGAGCTTCTGGACGCGAGCGTGGGATACGGGAGCACGACGATACTTTCAATCGGGTCGCTTTCCTTGGGCCCGGGGACGGCGGCGGGCCTCGTTGCTCCCAACGGCTCGGGGAAAACCACCCTTCTTGAAGCGCTGTCGGGCCAATTTCCCACCCGCATCCGCTCGGGAAGCCTGGCGGCAGACGGAATCTGCCAACGTCGATCAGCCGAATTTGCAGAACTCGTCTACCTGAGCTCTTCGGGCAGCGCGGATCTCTACCCCACGCTATCGGCCATCGAGCACCTCTCTTTCGTTAGGGAGGCGTGGAAATCGGCCGCCGACATCGGCTCGCTCTGCGACTCCCTCGGAATCTCCCCATATCTCGACAAGCCGGCCCGTAAACTCTCGACAGGAATGAAGCAGCAGGTAAAGCTTGCCATGGCGATAGCGACCGATTGCCCGTACCTCATCCTCGATGAACCGCTGAACGGCCTCGATCCGGGAAAGCGGAAAACCTCCTGCGACGCGATGCGCAGCGAGGTGGCGCGGGGACGCAGCGTGCTCATTTCAAGCCATCTGCTCGACGACCTGGCAGACCTTACCGACTCGTTCTACTTCATCGAGGCCGGCACGCTCGTGGAAAAGATCGAGTCGTCCTCGCAGACGCTCAAGCAGGAATACCTCGATACATACGAGCGAGGTGAATGACATGATGGGCAAGAGCTATGCAAAGATAGCGATTGTTGGCTTTGTACTTTGTCTTGCAATGGTGCTATGTGCATCATTTGCGAGGTATAGGTCCGAGCAGTCGTTCATCGATGGCGCTGAAAATGGGTTTGGCATAGACGGGATGTATGTCAACGATGGCGCGACCAGGCCGTCTATGGCGATTCTTGCAGGCGAAGACATGGAATGGCAAATCTGTAATGGCGACGGCTCTTGTCTGAGTGGTCGTTTGGCCGCAACGAGCGACCCGAATTCGTTCGATCTTCTCGACAATGATGGAGCGGATTGCGGTTCTGTTCACCTTTCATATGCATCGCGAGATGGGATGGACGGCATTCTCTACGTCTCCCACGATACTGGCGATTTCAAGATGCGTAGGACTAACCGAGTGCCGGCTTTTATCGATGAGTGAGAGTTCCCGGCGGCCTGCCGATCAGGACGCCGGGGTATCGAGCCCCGCATTCATCCGTACACACACGGATGAATGCGGGAAGTGTCCGGATGAAGTTGATAATCAAGGAAACAAAGCCGTTCTGCCTGGGACGGCTTTGGCCTGGACTTTAACTACAACATCGCAATCGACACTTATCAGCTCGCGCAACGCGCATGGCCAAATCTCGGACGCTGGTGCATGGAGGACCTTCGAGATTTATTGGACATCCAAAACGACGACGCACACCGCGTGCTCGCCGACTGCGAAGACGAGATGGCTGTCTACAATGCGATCAGAAACGGCGTGAAGTCCGGAGAGCTTTCTGTGGAACCGCCGCGCCGTCGCGCGAGCCGACCGGGCAACCCGGGTAATCTGGTCCCGGCTCTCCCGGTCGTATTCCTACGATATCGCCCCTAGATCACCAATGTGTCAGATAAAGAATGAGGCAATGGCTATGATCACGCCTACGGCAGATGCAACGACTGCGCCTTTTTTCCTCTCCTTTAGTCCGACGAATAGGGTTGCCGTAAAGTAAAGGGCGGAAATGCAGTCTATGGCAAGCAAAACGAGTTCCTTGGGCGGTTTCAGCAAAAGGTCGCTAGCAAAGAGTAATGCAAGCAGGGCAAAGCCGATTGTGGTCAAGTATCTCGATTGATTTTGCGACAACATGGCAACTTCCTTTCAGAACATGCAAGTGAAAAGTCGGTACGATGTCATTGCGGTTGCAAAAAAGCCGCCGCAGGACCGGTTGTCACGAGACCGGCGATAACTTCAGCGGTGCCAGCAAGCTAGGGATCGCGCAGGCAAGCCTCCTCCTTCGCGTTCAGCTTGACCTTGTGAGGGACGGTGCGGTTATTTGCAAATCCGTGAGAATCGCACCACGCCTTGGAATATGAATCCGTGCAGCGTCCGCGCTCAAAAAGGGATATATCGTAATTTTCGTCGTAGTTGTCTCCGACGTAGATCTCGCTGCTCTCGGCGGGAGATCCCTCGTCGGCATAGGCTGCCGCAACGGGCACAAATGGTGTCATGACAAGGGAGAGGCAAAGAGCTGCTGAGACGATGGAGGGCAGGCAGTTCTTCATGGCTGGCTCCTTAATCTGGCCTTTGATAGTTACTCGATGTCGTCTCCTTCCGCTTTATATCCGTTGTATTTGGCGTATTTCTTTAATAAGGCAAGAGGTTCTTCCAGTCAAAGGTGAAACCCGTCACAAAGACAACCGATAACGTTGGCGGTAACTGGGGCGGTGCCCCCTCAGCGACGACCGACAAGGTTTTTCTGCTCTCGGCAACCGAAGTATACGGGGATATGCAATCCGACGGCATCCAGTACGAGTGCTACAAATCCAAGGGCGTGACGGGGTCGAACTATTCCGGTGCATCAGGCTATAGCCACTGGACTCGCTCCGTGAGACCGCGCAGCTCCACGTCCTTTCGCTATGTTCAAAGCGGCGGTATTTGCTACAGCTACAGCGCGACGGACTCGTTTTATGTTCTCCCCGCTTTCTGCTTCTGATCTCTTTTAACGCAAAGCCCTCGCAATCCTGCGAGGGCTTTTCTTTTGGCGATTACTCGAACAATTCGAGGTTCATAGCACAGGTAATCGGGTTGAGGAGAAATGGGGTCATACAGCGGCTCTCAGAGCGCCTGCCGCACTCCCCCGCCATTGCCTCTGCGGCGTCCTCGTATAGAGCCCATCCTGCTTGGCGTTTCGTTGCAACAGTCCACTTGTCCACAGATCAAGTGAACTGCTGGAATAAATACAGCGACACACTAGTTCGTTACAGTCGCCATATCTGCGTAAATCGCCGCGATAAATACAGCCTGTACTCGTCTGTATACCAGCTACGCGTATGTAGATTCATGTCGCGTTAATAAATCGGCTTAAGCGCGTGCAAAACGCGCAAGTAACCGCAAAAAGCGATTATCGCGCAGGTAGATTTTTGGCACCCTGTTGATGAATCAAATTTAAGCAATTACTTAAAACAAAAAAGGTCAGGCACTAGGTGCCTGACCTGCAAACTTCTGGTCGGGACGACTGGATTCGAACCAGCGACCCCTTGACCCCCAGTCAAGTGCGCTACCAAGCTGCGCCACGTCCCGAAGCTTTTGTTTGTTGCTCTGCTCTCGCTCGCAACAGGGAATATATTAACCCGAAACTTTAGACTTGTGCAAGAACTTTTTTACAAATTTTGAAGCAAGTCCAAAATTGTATCTGCGAGCTGGGGTTTTGTTAGTACGGGAAGTTCTTGCGTACCCGTTGTGCTCACAATCCAGGCCTTGTTGGTGTCGGTCCCAAAGCCCGAATCGGTGCGTGAGACATCGTTGGCGATTATTACATCGCACCCCTTGCGGGCCAATTTGCGCTCTGCGTACTCGACAACGTTATCGGTCTCGGCCGCAAATCCGATCACGCATCGCTCGCCCTTCTGGCGCGAGAGCTCGGCCAAAATATCGACCGTCTCGACCAGTTCGATGCGATCCAGGCGCTCGTTGGCCTTTTTGAGCTTATGGTCCGCAGGGGCCGCGGGGGTGTAGTCGGCGACGGCGGCCGCACAAATTGCCGCATCGGCCGTCTGGAAGGCGCTCAGGGCCGCCTGGAGCATCTCTGCGGCGGTCTGCACGCGCACGCACTCCACGCCGCAGGGCACATCGAGTGATGTCGGTCCCAACACGAGCGTGACCGCAGCGCCGCGGCGTGCGGCCTCCCCCGCCAGGGCGATGCCCATCTTGCCCGAAGAGCGGTTGCCAATGAATCGCACGGGGTCGATCGGCTCGTGCGTGGGACCGGCGGTAATTACGATGCGCTTACCCGCCAGGTCCTGTGGCGCGGGGTTGAGCACCTCACAGACAGCCTCTACGATGTCCTCGGGCTCGCTCATGCGTCCCGTGTCCACGTCGCCGCAGGCAAGGTAGCCGCTGCCCGGACCCACCACATGGACACCGCGCTCGCGCAGCGTGGCCATGTTGGCCTGCGTCGCCGGCGCCTTCCACATGCCGTTGTTCATAGCGGGTGCGATCACGATGGGTCGCGGCGTCGCAAGCAGCGTGGTGGAGATGAGGTCATCGGCGACGCCGTTGGCCATCTTGGCGATGATATTGGCCGTCGCGGGCGCCACGACCACCAGATCGGGCTCCTGCGCCAGCGAAATGTGGTGGATGGGGTCGGAAGGATCGTCGAATAGGCCCACGGCAACGGGCTCGTTGGTGAGCGTACGGAAGGTGAGCGGGCCCACAAACTCGGTGGCATGCTCGCTCATAACGACCTTGACGCGCGCACCGCTCTTTTGCAGCAGGCGCACGATATTGCACGACTTATAGGCGGCGATCCCGCCGGTAATGCCCAGCAGGATCGTTTTTCCCTCAAGTTGCATTGAATTGTTGGATGCCGCCGTCATCGCTAGGCTTCCTTGCTCGGGAGTACCAGGAGGCGGTGGCAGTACGGGCAGTGCGTAATCTCGCTGCCGTCGTGGTTGAGGTCGCTCATGGACGATGCCTGCAGCGCGGTGTGGCAGACCGTGGGGATGTTGCCCTGGATGGTCTCGACGGCCAGGCCGCGGAACTGCTTGAGCAGGCGCTCGTAGTCGGTGAGCACGTCGGCCGGCAGCGTTGCGGCAAGCGCGGTGCGCTCCTTAGTGGCGGCGTCAATCTGAGCCTGCAGGTCGGCAGCCTTGGAGCGAGCGGCCTTGGTATCGGCCTTCACGCCCTCCTCGAACTTGGCGATGATGGCCTGCGCGCGGGCCTCGCGGTCGAGCGCCTCCTTATGGGCGACAACGACGTCCTTGCGGGTGTGCTCAATCTTGTCCAGACGCTTGGCCAGGGTGGCGAGTTCATTCTCCAGGTCCTGAACCTCGCGGTAGTCGGAGCCGTCGACGTGGCGCTTCTTGGCAGCCTCGATGGCGTTGTTGGTCTGAATCTCGGTGGTGTTGAGATCGTCGAGTTCAATGTCCAGATCCTTGCGCTGGGCGTAGAGCTTGGTCATCTCGGCCTTGAGCTTAACGTAGGTCTTGCGCTTGGAAGCGAGCTCCTTGAGCTCCGGCATATTGGCAAGTTCGCTCTTGTTGCGGGCGAGTTCCAAATCGATCTGTTGCAGCTTGAGTAGCGTAGCGCCGGCGCTCATAAGTTCTCTCCTTTTGTCACAGTCCACCATTGGCAAGGGTTCAGTATTTTAATCGCATGACGGGGGTCGACCCCGGCGTCAACTGCAGAGTTCATCAATATATCAACGAACGGCTCCTCAGAGCGGTCGTGACCGAGCAAGATCACCGGTAGCCCGCGCAAGGCAAGGTCTTGCGCCACGTGGTAGCCCGCCTCGCCCGTCACGACAACATCTGCGCCCGCGGCGATGGCGAGCTCTCCGAAGTCGCCTAGGGAGCCGCCCAAAATGGCGACGGTGCGGCACGGGTGATTGGCCTCGCCCCACACGCGTGGGTCGCTGCCAAACGCCGCTGCTGCGCGCGCGGCAAGGTCACGCAGGCTGCAGGGGTCGTTCAACGTTGCAAGCGCGCCCAGTCCGGTCGCTTCGGGGTCGTCCACGTGCTCCAGTGAGCTCACGGGTGCGGCACCCAGCAGCTCGCTCAGGCAGATGCGGGCTTCGTGCGAGCGGTCCAGGTTGGTGTGGAGCGAGATAATGCTCACGCCGCAACGCGCTGCCTCGTAGAGCGCCGCACTGCATTGGGGGCGTGCAGCATCCGCCGGACAAAATGCCTCGGGCGCCTTGATGTATATGGGATGATGCGTCAGCAGCACGTTGGCACCGGCCTCGAGAGCACGGTGCACATTGGCTTCGGTCGCATCGAGTGCGCAGGCAACACCGGTAATCTGCGCGGCAGGGTCGCCGACGGAGAGTCCTACATGGTCCCAACTCTCAGCATCAGTCTTGGGATAGCGTGCCAGCAGCGCGCGCTCAAGCTCGGCGACGATCATGCGGCGCCTACGATCGAGAGCAGCGTCTGGGCAAACTCGTCCAGATCGCCCGGATTCACGCGGTCATCAAAGGAAATGCGCAGTGCGCCCAATGCCTGCTCGCGACCGATGCCCATCGCGCTCAAAACGTGACTGGGGTCCATATTGCCGCTCGAGCATGCCGAGCCTGCCGATACCTCAAAGCCGGCGGCGTCGAGCTTGATGATGAGCTCCTCGGAGTCCATGCCATCAATGTAGATCGATACCATGCCGGGCAGACGGTCGGCCTGCTCGTAGTCGCCCATGGTGGCGTGAATGCGCGGGTGGGCCGTTAGCGTGGCGTAGAGCTTGTCGGAAAGGGCTTGCAGCGTCGCCCGCTCCTGAGCCACATGGGGCGCCAGAGACGAGGCGGCAGCGGCAAAGGCCAGCTGCGTGCGCAGGTCCTGCGTGCCGGCACGTCGTCCGGCTTCCTGTCCTCCGCCAAAGATGCGCGGGCGCAGCGGGGTGCGGGTCTTAACGTAGAGCGCGCCGGATGCCACAGGACCGCCAATCTTGTGGGCGGCGACGGACATAGCATCGACGCCCAGCTCGGCGGCATCGAGCGGAATATGCAGATAGCCCTGGATGGCATCGGTGTGGAAAAGGGCGCCCACGGTATGCGCGGCCGCGGCAAGCTCACGGATGGGCTGCACCACGCCAGTCTCGTTGTTGGCAACCATGATGCTCACGAGCGCCACGTCGTCGCCTAGCAGCTCGATAAGCGCGGCAGGCTCAATGTAGCCCGCGCGGCAGGGCTGTACCAGGTCGACGGTAAAGCCAGCGGCACGCAGCAGCGGCAGGTTGTCCAGAATCGAATCGTGCTCGATGGCCGAAACGATTACACGATCGCGCTTGCGATCGCGCTGACGAGCGCCCTCGGCAAGACCGAGCAGCGCCAGCTGGTTGGCTTCGGTGCCGCCGTTGGTCAGAACAATCTCGGACGGGCGGACGCGCGCGCCAAAGCTGCGGGCAATCTCGCGACGCGCCACTTCCAGGCGTGCAGCGGCCTTGCGGCCGAGCGAATGCAGCGAGTTGGGGTTGACGCCGGCAAGCTCGCTGTCGTCGTACTCGCGCTGCGCAAGGAGCGCCTCGGCGCGCATGGGCGTCGAGGCGGCATAGTCAAGATTAACGGGTATGCGGTTTTGACCTGCGGTCATAAGGGTTTATGCCTCCTGTGCGGCCTCGTTGCCCAGCTTCTGCAGCAGCGCAACCTCGGCAGCGGGATCTTCGGACTTAAATACGGCGGAGCCGGCCACGAGCACGTTGGCGCCTGCCTTGACGACCTCGGCAATGTTCTTGGAAGAAATACCGCCGTCGACCTCGATGAGGGGCGACACGCCGTGGCGCTCGCACATGGCTTTGAGCTCGTGGAGCTTATGCAGAGCGCCCGGGATAAAGCTCTGGCCGCCAAAGCCGGGGTTCACGCTCATGAGCAGCACCATGTCAACAATGTCGATGATGCTATCGAGCACGCAGACGGGCGTGGCGGGGTTGAGCACCACACCGGCCTTGACGCCGCGCTGCTGCAGATGCGTGAGCGTGCGGTGCAGGTGCGTGGAGGCCTCGTAGTGCACGGTGATCATATCGGCACCGGCATCGGCATACCAATCGACCGTCTCGTCGGGGTTCGACACCATCAGGTGCGCGTCGACCGGCACATCGGTGGAGCGCTTGACGGCCTTAAGGATGTCAACGCCAAAGGTGAGGTTGCCGGTAAAGTGGCCGTCCATGACGTCGAAGTGCACAAGGTCGGCACCGGCGATCTTGTCGAGTTCGCCCTTGAGGTTGGCCATATCGGCCGAAAGGATGGACGGAGCGATTTTAATGGAACCCATGGTAGTAGCCTTTCTGCGCTAGTCGGTGAGTCCGTAGAACTCTTGAGAAGGGACGCGGTCGGTGAGAATCTCGAGCGCCCTATCCAAAGTAACACCGTTGTAGAGCGTTTGCTCCACGGCAAAGGTGAGCGGAATGTCTACGCCCAGCGAACGGGCGAGTTCGCTCACGCTGCGGGCGGCGACGGCGCCCTCGACAACCATATGCGTGCGCGTCTGGTACTCGTCGAGCGAAACGCCGTGGGCAAACTCGTAGCCAAAGGTGCGGTTGCGCGAATGCTCGGAGGTGCAGGTGGCAATGAGGTCACCCATGCCGGCAAGTCCCATGCAGGTCATAGCTTGACCGCCGCGGGCATGCACCAGACGGCTAATCTCGGCCAGGCCGCGCGTCATGATAAGGGCGAGCGTGTTGTCGCCGGCACCGGTGCCGGCGGAGATGCCGCACACGATGGCGATGACATTTTTCATGGCGCCGCAGACCTCGACACCGGTCATGTCTTGCGACAGATAGATGCGAAAGGCCGTGGACAGGAGCAAGTCCTTAAAGGTCTCCCCTACCTGGGTATCTTCGCTGGCGATGACGGCGGCAGAAAGACCTCCGCGGCAGATTTCCTCGGCATGGTTGGGGCCAGAAAGAGCCGCAACACGTTCCTCGTTGCCGATCTCGCTGGCGATGACCTCGCTCATGAGCAGGCCGGACTCGGGCTCAATGCCCTTGGTGAGGCAGAGCACCGGGATATCGGCGGCGATAAAGGGCGCGGCCTGGTGGCACACGCTGCGAAGGTGCGTCGAAGGAACGGCGAAGATGATGGCCTCGGCGCCGTCGAGCGCCTGGGCGAGCTCGGTCGTTGCTACCACGTTTTCCGGCAGCTCGTAGCCCACAAGGTAGCGAGGGTTGCGGTGCTCGCCATTGATGCCGGCGGCCGTCTGCTCGCTATGGGCCCACATGGTCACGCGCTCGGCTCGCGCGGCGGCAAGGCCGGCGACGGCGGTTCCCCAGGAGCCGGAGCCAATCAGCGCAACATTCATGACTCTCTCTCTCCTACTTATCGTCGGGCTCGGTGACGCGCTTGGTAAACGAGAGCTTGGACTCCTTACCGGTCATGAGCTTTTTGATGTTCGCGCGATGGGCCCACACCACGGTGATGCCGATCATCGCCATGCAAAACTTGAGGCCTAGGCTGCTGTACGGAAAGACCGCACAAGCGGCGATGGGAAGACCGATGGCCGCGGCAAGCGAGCCCACCGACACAAACTTGGTGATGGCGACGGCCACGATAAACATGCCCAACAGCGAAAGTCCGATGGGCCAGTACCAGGCGAGGATGACGCCCAAGCCCACGGCAATACCCTTGCCGCCATGGAAGTTGAGGTAGGGCGAGAAGATGTGGCCCCACACCGCTGCCAGGCAGATGACGCCAAGCATCCAATCGCCGGGGGCTCCAGGCGCCATGATGCTCACAGGGAAGCCATAGCCCACGCCCGCGATAAGCGGACGGGCGATAAGGACGCAGATGGCGCCCTTAAGGCAGTCGAGCAGCAGCGTGAGCGCGGCGACCTTGGGACCGGCCACACGCAGCGCGTTGGTGGTGCCGATGTTGCCGGAGCCCGCCTTGCGAATATCCGTATGGTTGAACACGCGGCCCAAGATCAGGCCAAACGGAATCGCTCCGATAAAGAACGATACCACGGCGCAGATGGCGGTCAGCAGAATCGGATTATGCATCCTTTTGCTCCTTCTTCCTAAAGAAGAGTCGAATGGGCGTGCCGGCGAAGTCGAAGGTAGAGCGCATACGGTTCTCCACGTAGCGCTGGTAGGTGTCGTTGACCAGGTCGCTGTGGTTGACGAAGAACGTAAACGTCGGCGGGTTGACGCCCGTCTGGGTCACATAGTGCATGCGCAGACGGCGCTTGCCGTCCACCACGGTATGACCGAACTCGCGTAGGTCGGTAAGGAACGTGTTGAGGCGCGAGGTGCTGATCTTCTGCGAACGCGTCTTTTCGGCGGCGTCGACCATCGCCCAGATCTTCTCGACGCTGCGGCCAGTGAGGGCAGAGATGCGCAGGTACTGGGCCCAGGGAGCCATGACGCCCAGACGGCGGTCGATGGTCTCCATGCAGGCCTCGCGCTTGCGGTCGTCGTCGAGCAGATCCCACTTGTTGAGCAGTACAACGATGGCGCAGCCGCGCTCGATGGCAAGACCCATGACCTTCTGGTCCTGCTCGGTAACGCCCACGGAGGCGTCGACGACGAGCAGCGCCACGTCGGCGCGGTCGATGGCGCGCAGGCCGCGGACCATGGAGTAGTACTCGATGTTCTCGTACACGGTGCTCTTCTTACGGATGCCCGCGGTGTCGACCATGCGGTAGTGCTTGCCGTTGCGCTCGACGACCGTGTCGATGGCGTCGCGCGTCGTGCCGGCAATGTTGGACACGATAGAGCGGTCGGCGCCCAGGATGCGGTTGAACAGCGACGACTTACCGGCGTTGGGTCGGCCGATGATGGCCACATTCAGCGCGTCGGGGAACTCGTCGGCGACTTCGTCCTCTTCCTCGGGAAGCAGGGCCACGATGTCGTCGAGCAGGTCGCCCGTGCCGTGGCCGTGCAGGGCCGAGAGCGGCGTGGGCTCACCGATGCCGAGCGAATAGAACTCCCAGATGCTGTCGTTCTCGCGATCAGGGTTGTCGAGCTTGTTCACCAGCAGAAAGACCGGCTTGTCGCAGCGCTTGAGCATGCGGGCGACCGACTCGTCCTCCTCGGTGACGCCGGTGCGGCCGTCGACCACAAACAGGATGACGGCGGCTTCCTCGGCGGCGGCGAGCGCCTGGTCGCGGATGGACGTGGCAAACACGTCATCGCTCTTGAGCGGCTCGATGCCGCCCGTGTCGACAATGGTGAACTCGCGGCCGTTCCAATCGGCCGTGTGATACGAGCGGTCGCGCGTGACGCCGCGAGACTCGTGGACGATGGCGTCCGAGGTCTGGGCCAGGCGGTTAACGAGCGTGGACTTGCCCACGTTGGGGCGTCCGACGACGGCGACGATAGGTTTCATCTGCTCTCCTTTAATGGGTAGGGTCAGTGGAAGTGTTAGAGTCGGCAGGCATTATGTCAAGGATGTGCTCCAGGGTATCGAGCAGCTCATGCGGCATGGTTGACACCACATGAACCTCGGCGCCGCGACTGGTAAGGCTTGCGAGTAAATCGTCACGATGATACTCGTCAAGCGTCATGCCGTCAGCGTTGAACATGAGCTTAGGCACAAAGAGCATAACCCCCGACAGATCTTGGGGCAGCTGCTCCAGAATGTCACACGCGACGATGAGGCCGGTTACGTCCACGTTGCCGCCAAAGTAGCGGTTCTTGATGGCTGTGACGGTGCCGGCGAGACCATACGGCGACTCCACAAAGCGCGCCACGGTGTCGCGCGCGCTGGCGCCGGAGAGGCACAGCAGGTGCTGGTTGCGCTCGGCGATGGCCTCGCGGACGCGGGCCAGACGCTCGGCGTCGGCGGCAAGCACGTCGTCGGTCTCGTCCAAATACGAGCGGATCATGCCAATGCCGTCGTAGTACTGCGGGTAACCGTCGTAAAAGTCCGCCTCGGGAGGATCGATGCCGGCGTCCAGATAGAACTCGTCGCTCATCTGGAAGGTGTGGCGGCCAAAGCGCTCATAGGCGCGGTCCTGGAACGGTCGAATCATGGCGATGGTCTCGCGCGCTAGCTCGGGTTTGTCGCTGTAGGACCAGCTAAAACGGTTCTGATGCTTGGTAAAACCGAGCGGCACAATGCCCAGGCTGGTGATTTGCTCGTGCTCCTCGCAAAAGCGCAGGGTCTTTTCCAGCTCCTCGCCGTCGTTCATGCCGGGGCACAACACGATCTGCGCATGAATCTCTATGCCGGCGGCCATGATGGCCTCGAGCACATCCATGCCGCGCTGGGCGTTGCGGCCCATCATGCGGCGGCGGACGTCGGGGCTTACGGCGTGGACCGACACGTTCATGGGGCTCATGTTGCGTTGGATGACGTTTTGCACGTCCTCGTCGGTGAGGTTCGTGAGCGTGACAAAGTTGCCCTGCAAAAAGCTTAGGCGATAGTCGTCATCGCGAATATAGAGCGTGGAGCGGCCGCCCTTGGGGAGCATCGTCATAAAGCAGAACACGCAGGCGTTCACACAGGTGCGCATGCCATCGAAGATAGGGCCATCGAACTCAAGGCCCCAGTCCTCTCCTGGGAAGCGGTCGAGCTCGACGGAGGTGACGGTGTTGTCGCGCGGATCGAAAACCTCCAGGTCGACGGTATCATCGTCGGCCTCCCAGAGCCACACAATCATGTCGGTGAGCTGCTCGCCATTGACCGTGAGCACGCGCATGCCCGGCTCGATGCCCACATCCCATGCGGGCGATTCGGGACGCACGTTCTTAACGAGCGCGCCCTCACCCGGCTCGGGGTCGCGGCTGCGCCCGTAATCGGCCACCTCGGCGGCGTATGCGGGTACGGTCTGGTCCATGGTTAGCGGCAAAGCTCCTTGATGCGCGTGACGGCGCGTTCGATGTGTTCTTGTGGGGTGGAGGCTCCGGCAGTGATGCCGATGTGGTGAGCGTCGGTAAACCACGCGGCCTGGAGCTCGGAAGCTTCCTCGATGTGATACGTGCGCTCGCAGGCGTCTGCGCAAATCTGCGCCAGGCGGCGGGTGTTGCCCGAGTTCTTGCCGCCCACCACGACCATGCAGTCGCAGCGGTTGGCAAGTGTGGCTGCTGCCTGTTGACGCTCACTCGTGGCGGCGCAGATGGTGTTGATCACACGCAGCTCCTGCACGCGCGTGGTGATAGCGGCCACGACTTCGGCGAGATTCTGCGCGGTCTGAGTGGTCTGCACAACGAGGCCCACCTTGCCCTTGAGCGACAGGGCATCGACGTCGGCGGCACAGCTCACGACCTGCGCATCATTGCCGGCGTGGCCCAGAATGCCCTCGACCTCGGGGTGACCCGGCTCGCCTATGACCACCACGCGGTAGCCCTCGCGCACCAGGCGCTCGGCGGCCACGTGGACCTTCTTCACGTAGGGGCACGTGGCGTCGACCACGTTGAGGCCACGCTCGCGAGCGGAATCGATGACCTGCGGCACCACGCCGTGGGCGCGGATGATCACGGTGCCGGATGTGGCGTCGACCAAGGTGTCGGCCAGACCTACGCCTGCCTCGGCGAGCTCGCGCACCACGATGGGGTTATGGATGAGCGGACCCAAAGTATGGACCTGAGTGCACTCCCCTGCCTGCGGTGCGGCGGCCAGCGCCATATCGAGCGCACGCTGTACGCCGTAGCAAGTGCCGGCGTGGGCGGCGATCTCGATGGTAGGCGCGGTGGCCTGGTCGGACGCAGTCGTGGCGATGTTTGTCGCGTTCTCGCTCATGGCTAAAACCTGCCCGGATGTTCGTCGCACAGCTCATCTCGCATGGCGTAGACGCGGTTCATTGCCTCGGACTCAAACCATTCCAGGCGCTCCGTGCGCTTAAGCCCGGCCGGTGCGTCGGAAAGTGAGACGGCCTTGCCGGCACGAATCCAGCACTTCTTGGGACGCATGAGCTTTTTGCCCGCGGGCGTGATGTCGGACCAGCCACAGATGGCGAGCGGGTTGACGGGCGCCTTGCCCATCTGGGCGATGAGCGCAAAGCCGCCGTGGACCTCGGGCTTGATCTCGCGCGAGCGGATGCGCGTGCCCTCGGGGAAGATCAGGATGTCCTCGCCGCGCTGCAGCGCATGCTGAGCGGCGCGCAAGCACTTCATGTCGGCGGTACCGCGCTCGACGGGGATGCCGCCAACGCGGCTAAAGGCCCAACGCACAATCTTGCTCTTGGCGAACTCGGACTTAAAGATGGGACGAATGCGGCGGCCCCCAAAGAATAGCGCCGTCTCCACGGCCAGGAGCTCGGCCATCGAGGTGTGGTTGCAGATGACCACGCTGCCGCGGCCTTCCTGGCGCTCAAACAGAAGATTGGCGTCCTCGACCTTCCAGCGCCACATGAGCTTGGAGAAGGCCCAAAGGATGGCCATGACTACGACGACGGTGCCGCGGATGAGCGCTGGAAACTCGGCGTAGGGGGCGTTGTAATAGTCCTCGGGCGTCTGCTTAAACAGGCGCATGGGCTACCTCCTTTGGTTGATGAGGTCCTCGATGATACGAACGACCTCGTCGATGGTGTGGGCGGTGGAGTCGACGTGCACGGCGTCCTCGGCGGGCACGAGCGGGGCGACCTCGCGACTACTGTCGAGCTTGTCGCGCTGCTTAAGGGCGTCGAGGGTCTCGTCGACCTCGGCCTCGAGCTGCTCGGACGTGAGCGGCTGGGCATCGTTTTGGTGACGCTGAAGCACGCGGCGGCGGGCGCGCTCGCGTGGGTCGGCGGTCAGGAAGACCTTGACCTGCGCGTTAGGGAACACGACGGTTCCGATGTCGCGACCCTCGGCCACGATATCGCGGTCCTCTGCTGCGCGGCGCTGGTGGATGAGCATGGCGGTGCGCACGCCCGGATAGGCCGAGACCTTGGACACGTTGGCGTCGACCTGCGGGGTGCGGATGGCGGCCGAAGCGTCCTGGCCGTCAATGGTCAGGCGCGTGTCCTCGCCGGTGCCGTTGGTAAAGCGGATCTCGATTTGCTCGGCGAGGGCGTCGATTTCCGCCTCGTCGTCCAAATCGATGCCACGGTCGAGCGCGGCGAAGGTGACGGCGCGATACATGGCGCCCGTGTCGAGCTTGTTAAAGCCCAGCTGGCGGGCGATCTCCTTGGCGATGGTGGACTTGCCGGAACCGGCGGGGCCGTCGATGGCGACGATCATGCAATGCTTCCTTTCGATGGGTGACGTGCTGGTATGGTTCGCGGACGTTGGGGCGCGGCGGGTTGCCTAGCCCGTGTAGCGCTCGCGGTAGGTGTTACGCTTGGGTGCGGAGCCGTGGCTGCCGTGGTGACGCGTGCGGCTGGCGGGCGTGTCTTGGGGCTTGCCGCCGTTGCGCTTGGCGCTCGCCTGCTTGGGCGGGATGCCACCGCTTTTGAGGATCTGCACCTCGCGGTCGGAGAGTTCGCGCCACGAGCCTTTGGCCACATCCTTGAGCTCCAGGCCGGCAAAGTTGCAGCGATGCAGACGGATTACCGGGTGGTGAATTTTGCTCAGCATGCGCTTAACCTGGTTCTTGCGGCCTTCGCGGATGATGACCTCCACGGCGGTGGTGCCGGGCTTGACGCCCTGGGGAGCTACGGCCTCGGCCTCGCGTGCGGTGATGATGCGGCAGATTGCCGGCTGGCATAGGCCGTCGTCGAGCTCGATGCCACGGCGGAGCGGTTCTAGATCGAGGTCGGTTAGCTGCCCGTCCACGAGTGCCTGGTAGGTCTTGTAGACGTGCTTGCTGGGGTGCAGCAGGTCCTGAGACAGGTCGCCGTCGGTGGTAAAGAGCAAAAGGCCCGTGGTGTCGCGGTCCAGGCGGCCCACCGGGAACAGGCCCGGAAAGCGGTCGCGGGGAACCAGGTCCGCCACACAGGGGCGCTCCTGCGGGTCGCTCATGGTGGTTAGGTAGCCAGTCGGCTTGTAGAGCATCAGGTACACGGCGCCCTGGTTGAGCTTGACCGGCATGCCGTCGACCTCGATACGGTCGCGGTCGACATCGACCTTGGTGCCCAGCTCGGTCGCGACCTCGCCGTTTACCGTCACACGACCAGCTGTCATCAGGTCCTCCGAACCGCGGCGGCTCGCCACACCCGCGCGCGCCAAAAAGCGCTGCAGGCGCATGGTGTGCGGATAGACGGGCTGGGCGTCGGTTGCGGGTACTGCGTTGCCCATGGCGCGCGTCTCCCCTACTTCGTTAGTCCTCGTCATGCAATTCCTCCGAGGTCTCGTCGACGACCAGGGTCTCCAAGTCCTCGACTGCCTCAACATCTTCAACATCGGTATCGATCAGTTCGCGCTCTTCGTCCAGGTCCTCGGCCTGCTCCTCGAGCGTGGACTGAATGCTGCGACCGCTCAGGCGCTCGCGGATAAACTGGCGTGACTGCTCGTCGGGGGCAAACTGCTCCAGATCGGGCAGGTCGCGGGTGGAGCGCAGGCCGAACTTTTCCAAGAAGGCGTTGGTCGTGCCGTAGATGATGGCCTGACCGCGCTCGGGGTCGCGGCCGAGCTCTCGCACCAGGCCCTTATCCACGAGCGACGCGATGACGCCGTCGGAGTTGACGCCGCGGATGCCCTTGACCACCTCGCGCGTAACGGGCTGGTGATAGGCGATGACGGCCAGGGTCTCGAGCGCCGCCTGCGACAGTTTTTGCGTGTCCCAGCTCAGCACATAGGCCTCGACCACATCGTGGTAGGCGGGGTGCGTAAACAGGCGCCAGCCGCCGGCGACCTCGCGCAGCTGAAAGCCGCGGTTGGCCTCCTCGTACTCAACCTTGAGCTCGGCGAGCAGCGACGCGCACTCGCCGGGGGCGATATCCAGTGCGCCGGCCAGCGCGGGCGCACTCACCGGGTCGCTCGACACCAGCAGCAGCGCCTCGAGGGCGCCTTTGAGGCTGTTTGCCTCTAGCGTGGAAAGGGTTGACATGGTTGCCGCTCCTATTCGGTGAGCTCGGGGCCCTCGCCGGGCACATAGGCCTCGGCGCCCTCGACGCGGTTGATGCGGATGGTTCCAAAGATCTCGTCCTGGCTCAGCGTGAGCGAGCCACGCTTGGCGAGCTCAAGCATGGCCAGGAAGGTGACGACGAGCTGCTCGGTGGTGGCGTCGCCGTCCAGCAGCTCGCGGAAAGTGCAGGTTTGGTGCGCCATGGTAAAGCGGTCGACCGAGGCCACCGTCAGGTCGAGTGGTACGCGATGCGGTGCCACATGCTCGGCCTCCAGCAGGAAGGTCTGGCGCTTGCCGTCCAGGTCGGCACAGATGACGGCGAGACCGCGTAGGGTAATGCCGGCCAGATAGTCGGGCATTAGGCCCAAGAACTCGGGGTCGGGGCCGGCCACACGCGGGTGCATGCGGCTTTCGGCCTGCATGCGGGCACCGAGGGCCGCAGCCGCGCCTTTAAACTGTTTGTAGGCAATCAGGCGTTGGATCAGGACCTCGCGCAAGGCGTCGCCGTCGAGCGTGCTGAGCTCCTCGAGGTCTTCGTCGAATTCGTCATCGTCGTCATCGACTTTGCGCGGGGCCTCCTGCGGCACCAGAGAGGCGGCCTTGATGTCCAAAAGGGTTGCCGCGACCAGCAAAAAGTCGCTCGCCACGTCCAGGTCCAGCGCCTCGATGCGCTCGGCCTCGGCAAGGTACTGCTCGGCCACCTCGCTGATGGAGATGGCGCCGATATCTACTTTTTGGCGGGTTACCAGCTGCAGCAGCAGGTCGAAAGGTCCGCTGTAGACCTGCGTTGACACGCGATACGACATCTTCGACCTCCTTTGACGGCGCCTTCGCGGCGCGGTTTGGGTGCATATTGCGACAGTTTTGCACGGTCGACCTGTAAGTTTACCTTAGATGCCGGCGATTGCGAAGTTGAGCAGCTGCTCAGCAAGCGGATACACGGTAACGTCGAAATAGCGGCCGATTACATCGATGCCGGTCCACATAGGCAGCAGGTATAGAACTAGGATGAGTATGGGCATAGCGTATTGCTGCAGGCGGTAATAGTTGTTGAGCGCCGTGCCCTTGAGGAAGGGCACGATGATCGACGAGCCGTCGAGCGGCGGAATCGGGATGAGGTTAAAGAACGCGAGCGACAGGTTAACCACGATAAACGTGGCGCCGAAGTTCATGATCTGTGACGCCAGGGCAAAGGACATGCTGGCGTAGAGATTGCCGTACGTTACGTGCATGAGGGCGGCCGCGAGGCACGCGAGTGCGATATTCGATGTGGGGCCGGCTACGCTCACCAGGACCTCGTCGCGCTTGGGGTGCTTAAGGTTGTTGAGATAGACGGGCACGGGCTTGGCGAAGGCGAACACGGGACCGCCTGCGGCGAGCATGAGCAGCGGCAAGATGATGGTGCCAAACGGGTCGATATGGTTGAGCGGGTTGAGCGATACGCGTCCGCGCGAGCGCGCCGTTTTGTCGCCGAGAGCCCAGGCCGCGGCGGCGTGCGCGCTCTCGTGAATGACGATGCCAACGATGACGGCGACGGCGCTGGCGAGCAGGTTCATGATGTAGCTGCTGGACATGGCGCTCTCCTAGCGGACGCGGCGCGAGGCGCGCGTGAGCAGGTAGTCGGCCACAAACAAGATTACCGCGACGATGGCGTAATCCAGGCGAAACACGCCACCAAAGGGCGACGTGATGACACCGTAGCCGGCGATGGCGCTTGGCAGTGCGCGCGAAAGCTCAACGACAAAGCCAACGATCTGCAGTTTGGCGGTGAGGCCGCTAAAGCACAGCAGCACGGTCATCGCGCTCATAAAGATGCCGCAGATGCGACAAGCGATGGCGATGATGCTCATCGCCACGGCAGCGGCCTTACGAGAGTTCACGCGCGGTCTCCTCTTCGATTTGGGTGGAAAGCTCCAGCCATTCGTCCTCGAGCTTGGGTAGCTCTTGCTTAAGGCCGTTATATTCTCCCAGCGCGGCGTTGAACTTGTCCTGATCGGCATAAAGCTCTTCGCTGGCCATCAATTCCATAAGCTCGTCATAGCGGGCGCGCTTTTTGTCGAGCTCTGTCTCGATCTTCTTGAGCTGGTTGCGCACGCCCTTGAGCTTTTTGTTGAGCGCAGCGCGGGCCTGGGCCTCGGCGCGCTTTTGCTCCTTGGTCTTTTTACCCTCGGCAGGTTTGGAAGCGGCGGCGGGCGCATCGGGCTGGGCCGCGGTAACCTTTGCGGACTTGGCCGCGACAGGCACGCTCTCCCCTGCTGTCTCGGCGGCGGCGCGGGCCGCGAGGTCCTCGCGCTTGTAGAGGTAGTAGTCGTAGTCGCCGTCGTAGACCGTGACCTTGCCATCGCGGATGTCGATGATGCGGTTGGCCACAGCGCGTACCAGGTGCTCGTCGTGGCTGATCAGCACGATGGTGCCGGGGAAGTTCTGCAGGGCGTTCTCGAGCATGTCCACCGAGTCGATGTCCAGGTGGTTGGTGGGCTCGTCCAGGCACAGGAGTGCCTCGGGGGCCACAAGCATCTTGGCCAGTGCCAGACGCGCCTTTTCGCCGCCGGAGAGGACGCGGACCTGCTTCTCGATGGAATCGTTGTCGCTAAACAGGAAGGCGCCCAGCAGGCTGCGCTGCTGCGGCACGGTCCACTTGGGCGTGACGGTGTCGATCTCTTGCAGGACGGTATTGGACTCGGTCATGCCCTCGAGTGCGTGCTGGGCGTAGTAGGCGACGCCGACGTTGGTGCCCAGATCGCGGGTGCCGGTGGTGGGCGGCTCCAGGCCGGCGAGAATCTTCATGAGCGTGGACTTGCCGGCGCCGTTGGGGCCGACGAGCGCCACGTGCTCGCCGCGGTAGAGCTTGAGGTCGATATCGCTGTAGATGTGCTTGTTGCCGTAAGACTTGGACACGCCCTCCAGACCCACGACCATGTCGCCCGAGCGCGGCGGATCGGGGAACTTAAAGTCGATGTGCTTGTGGCCCTCGGGCAGGATGACGAGCTCTTTTTTGATCTGCTCGATCTTTCGGATGCGCTCCTGAGCCTGGGCAGCCTTGGTGGGCTTGTAGCGGAACTTATCGACGAAGACCTGCATGTGGGCGATGTCGCGCTCCTGGGCGGCGCGCTTGGCGCGCATCTGCTCCAGGTTGTCCTCGCGCTGCTTGAGGTAGCTGCTGTAGTTGCCGGTGTAGGTGGTCACGCGGCGGTTCTCGAGCGCGGCCACGTGGTCGACGCAGGCGTCCATGAAGGCGCGGTCGTGGCTGACGATGAGTACGGCGCCGTCGTAGTTGGCGATAAAGCCGCGTAGCCACTGGACGCTCTCGAGGTCCAGGTGGTTAGTGGGCTCGTCCAGCAGCAGCAGGTCGGGGTGGCGCAGGAAGAGCTTGGCGAGCGCGATGCGCATCTGCCAGCCGCCCGAGAACTCGGAGCACGGGCGCTCAAAGTCGGTGACCTTAAAGCCCAGGCCAGATAGGATCTTGCGGGCGTTGCTCTCGAGCTCGTAGCCGCCCAGGTGCTCAAAGCGGTCCTGGACCTGTCCGTACTCGTTGAGGAGCGCGTCGACGTCCTTGCCCTGTTCGGAGAGCTCGGTGATTTGGGCCTGCAGCTCGTTGGCGCGCTCGCCCATGCGGCGGATTTCCTTGGCGGCGGCCATGACCTCGGCGAGGATGGTGGTGTCCTTTTGCTCCAGGTTAGTTTCCTGCTCTAGGTAGCCCACCTGGCAGTCCTTGGCGTACTGGACCTGACCGGCGTCGGGGCTGTCGATGCCCATGGTAATCTTGAGCATGGTGGTTTTGCCGGCGCCGTTGGGGCCCACGAGCGCAAAGCGCTCGCCGGGGTTGATCTGGAAGGACGCGCCGCTAAAGAGGACGCGCGCGCCGAAGCTTTTTTCGATCTTGTCGACCAGGAGGATCATGGTGCCGCCTTTGACCTTGTGTGCCAATAT
>OLVW01000696.1_pt1 | contig 32167 bp, 30 predicted proteins | sample 1673301 | NCBI WGS metagenome assembly OLVW01 (sample SAMEA3178941, study PRJEB25190) | human gut metagenome
ACGGCACTCTGGTAACCTTCTATACTACCAGTGACGCAGAAGTAACCGTAGAAGATGCCTCGTTCGAATCTGTAAAGAACAATGAGATCAGCTGCTATACCAGTCAGCAGTATGATTTTTATGTAATTGGCGATTTGAACAGCGATGAACAGGTCAACTCCAAGGATGCTGCGATCATGCTGTCTGCGTACAATATCGCAGAGGCTGACGGCAGCCTGCTGACAACAGCAAACGGAAAAGCTCTGATGGTTTCTATTGCAAAGATGAATCCGGCAAAATATAAACTGGACTCCGCAAAAAAAGTAGAGGCAGCAGATGGAAACAAGGACGGCAGAATCATGAACTGCGATGATGTAAATTATTCTGATGTAAAGCAGCTCCTGAACTATGCCGCAGCTACTGGTGCAGGTTTGACTTACGATGTGGCAGGCTGGCATTATGGTGAGTATGTGGGATACGTGAAGTAAGCTCATATTTTACAAATTTATGCCGTGTTAGACAGACGAATTATTATGACAGAAGGACAAGTTCGTTTTTTAATTCGAGGTTGTCCTTTTGCATTTTACTAATAACAACATCAGAATTTTATATAATTTAATTTTAAAAAGAGTTTTGACTTTGTAAAATGTAGTCTATGAATAATAAAGAACTAAAGGAAAGAGGTACATTAATGAATATGCCAGTTAATAGAGTTGCTAAAAAGCTCACAGAATTATTTGAAAATAAAATAGATTTATCAGATGTAAGTGAAAAAGATAAAGAAAATTCTCTTTTGTCTCGCTCATTAGCACTATATAGCATAATGATGAGAACAGATTGCAATCCAGATGATGTCGTCCAATGTTTAACGGATGGATATCATGATAATGGAATAGATGCAGTGTATTGTGATGACGAGCAAAAGATAATGTATCTAGTACAGTCAAAATGGAGTAAAGATGGGAAAAGTTCCATATCACAAGGTGATACCTCAGTATTTATAAACGGAATTTCAAAGTTAATAAATGATGACTTTGATGGATTTAATTCAAAGTTTGACAATTTAAAAGGTGCTATAAGTAACGCAATTCTTTCAACAGATTACAAGATTAAAGCAATAATCATTTACACATCAAACCAAAAATTTTCGAATGAATGCCAGGATGTTATGGAGTCTTTTATTGACAAAACAAATGATGGAATAGAAATTATAAGTTATGAAATCATTCAATTAGGAGAAATTTATGAATCATTGGCAGGAATGACAAATCATACAGTTTTTTTAAAAAATGTAGAATTGTATGATTATGGCGTTTTAGAAAGAAATGAACAAGAAATAGGATATTATGGGAAAATTTCTGTTAGTACTATATCAACTTGGTGGAAAGAGTATGGAACACATTTATTTTCAAAAAATATTAGATACTACAAAGGTGATACAGAAGTAAATAATGGAATAAGAAATGTTCTTTTAGAAGAACCAGAAAATTTTTTGCTATTCAATAATGGCATAAAAATAGTAGCCGATAAGATTAGCAAAGCCCTTTACAAATCAGTTGGTAGAAAATTTGGATTGTTTACAATGGAAAACGCAAGTATTGTTAATGGTGCTCAAACTACAGGATCAATTGGTGAATTATTTTCTTCCAATCAAAATAATATTGAAAATGCATATGTTTTAATTCAAATGATAAGTTTGGAATCATTGGAAAATGACATGAATGATAAAATAACAAAATATTCAAATACTCAAAACAAAATTGAGAATAAGGATTTTGTAGCATTAGATCCTAATCAGAAAAGATTGCAGCAAGATTTTGCAATGGAAGGTATTGAGTATTATTATAAGTCTGGATATACAATTAGCGATGAAAGAAAATGTTGCAGTATAGATGACGTTGCAATTGCTGTTGGTTGTGGATTGAACAATATCTCTCTTGTAGGTACAATAAAGGGCAATTATGGAAAAATATTCGAAAAAATAGACAAGCCTCCATATACAGATATTTTTTGCAATAAGCATTCAATATATTTTATATGGAATAATATTTTGATTTATCGTAAATTTGAGATAATAAATGCAAATTACCAAAAAAACAATTCAAAATCAAATAAGCTTATTAGTGTTCATGGCAACAGATTTTTACTGCATATATTTCTTAATATATTTTCGAACAAGTACAATTTAAAAGCAGCATTTTTAACAGATTCAGAAATAAACCAGATAACTGAAGAAATAAAACAAAATTTGCCTAAAGTAGTTGATCAACTTGTTTTAATTAAAAATACAGATTTTCCGGATTCCTATCTTGCTAATATTTTTAAAAATGGAAAAAGATGTGAATCATTGTTCTATAAATTAAGCGAAACTGATATTTATAAATCCATCCAAGAAATAGGCGTATTAGTATAATAGCGTAAAAAGCTTAATTTCTTATAAAAGCTATGAATTAACCTTCTGGATGTTTAACAAGCTGTTCCCGTTCATGATTGGAAAGCTGAAACAAGCAGATGATCGCTTTTCTGCATCTCTATGGCTTGCCGAAAGATGTATTCAAGGGAATGCTAAGAAACAAAAAGCATTCCAGGAAATGATGTCCGAAGTTTCATTGCAAACTCATTCAGAAGCATATTAAAATATAGCGTATTTGGAAATCCCCATAAAACAGCACGCCAAGAACCCACCTATTCATGGTTTTGGCGTGCTTGTTTTTGTTATATGAAGTCTTTCTCCGCAAGTAAATCAGCCTGTGCAATGCTCCCTCTAGTCCATCACATATTTTGTAAGCTTGCCTTATTTACATAGACTTCCTTGAATTCAGTACTGCTGTCGTCCAAAAGCATATGCCTCTTTTCTTTCTCTTTCTTTTACTTTCTTTCGTTTCTTTCACAAATATAGCATAAGAAATAGAAAAAGTCAAGCATTTCCCCAGCAGTCAATCTTATGATTTCACACTGGAATCGATTCTATGCAGAAAAAAGCATCATGACACCAGCCGCTCACAATGCCTGCTCAAAAATTTTTGGTGTGTTCCACCTTTATACGAACAACTCAACAACTAACACATAACTAACAAAGTGCAAAAAGCCCCCTAAAATCCAATGTTTTTGTTTCTCAAAGAGATAATTTTATCCCGTTTGGGATTCTACAAAAAAGCCTCGAAAGCTTCGTGTTTTCGAGGCTTTTTATTTTACCTGCACACCAAAAGGCATGACAAAAAGGAGATGCTTCCACGCATCTCCTTTTTCCTTGTATTCACAGCTTGCCTGTAACAGCAGATCTCAAATCCGTGCCATCATTTCTGCCTTCTTCTGATTGAATTCTTCCTCCGTGATCACACCCTGCTCCACCATTTCCTTGAGGCAATACCGCACAAAGATTGTGCGACAAATGCGTCGTCAAATTTTTTGTCAGAGAAAACACTGATTACAGCTTGTGCGGTATTGCCCTTAATATACGCTTTCCATTATTTTAACATGTTTTCTCCAAAAAAGCAAGTTCCGCACCCCATCCCCTACAAAATTTTCAAAAAAACATGGACAACACCGGAAAACTGTGCTATAATAAGAAGTAGAGCCTTCGGGCACATAAATGTTAAGGAGGACCTTGTATGTCAAAAAAGCCGTATTATATCACGACACCGATTTACTATCCGTCGGGAAATCCCCATATCGGGCACTGCTATACAACAGTTGCCTGCGATTCTATCGCACGGTACAGACGAATGCAGGGCTATGATGTGATCTTCCTCACCGGAACTGATGAACACGGTCTGAAAATCGAACAGAAAGCGGCTGCAAAGGGTATCACGCCGAAAGAATATGTAGATGAGATCGTCAAGACCTTCAAGGCACTGTGGGAAAAAATGCACGTCAGCTATGACCGCTATATCCGCACCACCGATGACTACCACATAGAAACCGTACAGAAGATCTTCAAGCGTCTGTACGATCTGGGATACATCTATAAGGGTGAATATAAGGGCAAGTACTGCACCCCCTGTGAAAGCTTCTGGACCGAGTCCCAGCTGGACGAAAACGGCTGCTGTCCGGAGTGTCACCGCGAAGTCGTCGAGGCAAAGGAAGAAGCCTACTTCATGAAAATGGCTCCCTTTGCAGAGCGTATCAAAAAGCTGCTGCTGGAAACCGACTATCTCCAGCCCAAGACCCGTGCAGTGGAACTGGTCAACAACTTCATCAAGCCGGGGCTGGAAGACCTCTGCGTTTCCCGCACCTCTTTCACATGGGGCATTCCGGTCACTTTCGATCCGAAGCACGTGGTCTATGTCTGGGTAGACGCTCTGTCCAACTATATCAGTGCACTGGGCTATGAAAACAACGCCTACCACGATTTCGACAAGTACTGGCCGGCAGATGTGCACATGGTTGCCAAAGACATCATGCGGTTCCATGCCATTACCTGGCCGGCAATGCTGATGGCTCTGGATCTGCCGCTGCCGAAGCATCTGGCAGTTCACGGCTGGATCACTTTCAACGGACAGAAAATGTCCAAGTCGCTGGGCAACGTGGTAGACCCGTTCCTGCTGGCTGACCGCTACGGAGCAGATGCGATCCGCTACCATATCCTGCGGGAAATGGCTCTGGGTGCAGACAGTTCGTTCTCCAACGAGATCATGATCAACCGCATCAACTCCGATCTGGCAAACGGTCTGGGCAATCTGGTTTCCCGTACCGTGGCAATGGTGGACAAGTACTTCGGCGGCACTCTGCCGACCGAACGCCAGTCCGGCGAATTTGACGAGGAACTCATCGCCGCAGCCACCGGTCTGACTGCAAAGCTGGAAGGTCTGCTGGATCAGACGCAGCTGAACCACATGCTGGCAGAGATTTTCCAGGTGGTTTCCCGTGCCAACAAGTACATCGACGAAACCGCACCGTGGATTCTGGCAAGAGAGGAAGCAAACCGCACCCGTCTGGCAACGGTGCTGTACAACCTGCTGGAAACCATTCGTATCATCACCGTTCCGCTGAGTGCATTCATGCCGGAAACCATGCCGAAGATCTGGGAGCAGATCGGGGCATCGGAAGCCGACGTGGCATACAGCACCGCTGCGGTATTCGGCACACTGCCGGCAAATGTGACCGTGCACAAGGGTGACATCATCTTCCCGCGTATCGACGTGGAAAAGGAGATCGACGAACTGAACCAGCTGATTCTGGCAGCACAGCCCAAGGAAGAACCGAAGGAGCCGGAATTCACACCCCAGCCTCTGGCAGAGGAGATCGACATCGACACCTTTGGCAAGACCGATCTGCGTGTGGCAAAGGTGCTGGAATGCGAAAAGGTGAAGAAGTCCAAGAAGCTGCTGAAGCTGCAGCTGGACGACGGCATGGGCGGCAGACAGGTGGTTTCGGGCATTGCACCGTGGTACAAGCCGGAAGACCTGATCGGCAAGAAGATCGTTCTGGTGGCAAATCTGAAGCCGGCAAAGCTGTGCGGCGTGGAAAGCTGCGGCATGATCTGTGCGGCAGATATGCCCAACGGTGATGTCAAGGTGATCTTCCCTGACGAAAGCCTGCCGGTAGGCTCGAAGATCCGCTAAAACAAAATCAAAATCGTATCAAAGAAGCCGTACCCCGGAGTGGAACATTTCCGGGGTACGGCTTTTCTGTTGGGCTAAGATTATCGGGCAGATGCGTGCATCTGTCCCTGCGATGCAATGGGACTATCCCACCAGCTTCTGCCGGAGCAGTGCCAAGTCGAAGCCGTTGATAGTGCCGTCTGCGTTGAGGTCAGCGGTCTGCCACTGGGATTGTGTCAGGGTGTCCTCGCCCAGAAGATAGCGTTGGAGGAGGACAGCGTCGGCGGTGGTAACTTCACCATCATTATTGCAATCGCCCTTAATTATATCATAAATGCTTTTCAACACCCACTGTTGTGCTGTGGAATCATTGTTAAAATGTTGACTAATGTTCTGCCCCTGTTCTAATTTCCCATCTTCTAAATCAAGATTGTATCCGCTTAATTCAGAAACAAGTGTGTAAGTATCATTGCTGTTTTTTCTTATTTTCCAATACTGTCCTAAGCTATCATTATCTTTATATAATTGAATATTTGTTTGTGTATCCAGTGGATTCCCATCATTCACCACTTCCAGATATAATCCTGAAACCGGCTCTTGAATTTCATAATATCCACCACCTGAATAGATTATTTTGAATATATCATCGCCATCATTTGTCCACAATTGTATATTAGTACCATTTTTATATTCATTCTTAGCCGCCTCACCAGCTGCATCAATGCAATATGCCTCAGATACTTTTGAATTTATTCTATAAGTTCCATCTTTAACAATTCTATCTGCATCTGTTCCATATGGAATAAACCCAAACCTTTGTGTTTTTTGTTCATTGCTTTCCCAAACCATAATATTGGTATTACTTTCTATTATTCCATTGGTAACGTCAAGAACAAATGAATTACATCTTGATTGAAGTTTGTATCCTGTTTGTGTTGGAATAATCGACCACTGCTGTGCTGGTGCACCATTATCGTTTACAATTTGAACATTGGTTCCTGCATACAGAGATGCATCAGAAACATCAAGACAAAGATTTGTATCTTTTTGCCTTATCTTATAATACCCATTATTTAAGTAAGCAACTGTCCAAGCATCATATTGACTCGGAACTTGATTAACATCACGAATATATGTTGTTACATTTGCACCATTTGTAGAAATCTCATCTCCCGGAATATCAACCCAGAAATTTCTGCTTAACGCTGATAAAAGCCAATAATCACCGTCTGGTATTGTTTGACCTGCACCTTCACTTTCAGACATTATGTAACCCTTAGGTTTCGGCGGTACTACCCCCTTATAATTCGGCACACCATACCCAATAATATAGCTATTGGACAAATTGATTGCTCTTGTCCCTACCTTATTGGAATAGTTTCCCTCGATCGTATAAACTGTGCTTCCGTCGCAATCAGAAACAATTCCCACATGGGACGGCGACGAACCGGAACCATAATAAATAATGTCCCCAGACTGCGGCACATAACTTCCGCCATTTGCCGCACTCTGCCGGTAAGTTCCCTGATTCACAAAAAATGATCTGCCAGTGCTTGTTCCCGCTGTTTTCGGAACAATATCCGTTCCGATCCCTGCCTGATTGGCACACCAAGAAACAAACGCATGACACCACGCATAGCGATAACCGCCTTCAATTTTCCCGTTCCAGACGTTGTACTTTGTGTAATTGTTGCTGCTGTTTGTGGTTCCCTCCAGGCTGCCCTCATGATACCCGATTTGTGTTTTCGCAACTGCCACAATATCGGCACGCTGATTTCCGGTATTGGTATAAGTGTTCTCATACGCCGCACTCACCGGCAGCCCCGCACACATTCCCATGCCCAGCACGACCGCAATACAAGCCGCGAGCCACCGAGCAAGCCATTTTCTTCTGCATGTTTTCATTTGTACCAACTCCTTTTCGTTCAGACCAAAATTTGTGTATTTCCCTTTCTTGAATACAACAAATGATGTATCCATAAATTTATAATACCACATTCGTTGTAAAAAATCAAGTGTTCGTCCGCATTTGTAGTATAATTTTGGTGAAATCTATAAATAGGAGAAATCACCATTATGCAACATTACCAGCGAATCCGCGACCTCAGAGAAGACCACGACCTGACACAGGAAGCACTTTGCAAAAAGTTATACATGCACAAGACCACCTACACCAATTACGAACAGGGAAAGCATTCTGTCCCGTTGGATTTTGCCGTCCTGCTGGCGAATTTCTACGATGTCAGTCTGGACTATCTCGCCGGACGCACCAATCTCCCGAAAAATCCTCACGGGATCACCATTGCAGACGATGCCCTGCTGGTTCTGCAAAAATACACCGCCCTCACCGAACGCAACAAGGGCAGGCTGGAGCAGTTTCTCGACACCCTCTCCGAACAGCAGGCTCAGCAAAAAGAAACACGATCGTCCGTGTGAAATAGCAAAAAGCGTACCGTCCCAGACGATACGCTTTTTTTCATTTCGCATAAGCACTACATAATGTCACGCTGCCGGAAAAATCGGCATATTCCACCGAAAGATACCAGTCGCCGCCGCTGCCGGTGATCTCCTGTGAGATGTTCCCGTTTGCATCGGGTGTGAGCCACAGTTCGTCGCTGCCGTTTTTCACGATCAGCTGCACAAAGCCGGACTGGCAGGCAACCGAGCCCGTGACTTGCAGCCGCCTTGCCTGCAAGCTGCACCCGCCGAAAACCACATCTTTTCCCCGTGCCTGCCGACATGTGGCGGCATAGGCTCCGGTGTAGTTGTCGCTCCCGCAGGTTCGCGTGCCAATGAGCTTGTGCTCCGAGGTACGTGCCAGCGAGCCCATGGAGGACACCACCTTTTCATAGCCGTGCAGCAGGTCCGCTTTCCCGCCGCAGCCCACGCTGCAAACCAGTGTCAGCAGCAGCGGCAGCACCCAGATTTTCCGCAGTTTCATTCTGCATTGCCCCTTTCCAACAGCCAGTTCATGATTTTCCACACCGCACCGGCAATTCCCAGAAATACCGCCAGCGGCACGGCTGCGACTGCCAGCAGCATCAGCCCCACAGCCAGCACTGCCCCGCGGTAAATTCGCTGCCGCATCATTTTACCAGCTGGTAGTAGCTGCGGGAAGTTGCCTTGTACATAACCACATACAGCACTGCAAACACCAGATAGCTGCCCACAGTCACGCCCACCAGCAGCGGCGTATTCGACAGCCCGAACATCATCAGCAGCTTCCGGAGCAGCGGGAATGCAAAGCACAGATGCACACCCGATGCCAGCAGCGGTGCGGCAAAGACTGTCAGGATCTGGGAGTTGATGCTCTTTTTGATCTCCTTTCGGGTCATGCCCACCTTTTGCAGGATCTCGAACCGTGCTGCATCTTCGTATCCCTCGGAGATCTGCTTGTAGTACATGATCAGCACCGTGCCGAACAGGAATACCACGCTCAACAAAATGCCCAGATACAGCAGCCCGCCGAACAGGGAGTAGAAGCTGTACCGCTGCATCTCCAAACTTTTGACTTCGTAAAAATATTCCTGATGTGTCTGTGCGTTGTCGGCAAACTGCTGCTCCAGTTGTTTTTCCAGTTCCATCTGTGTGTCTGCGTTGCAGTCCAGATCAAATCCCAGCCAGGTCTGATAACTGGACGCCATTTCTTCGCCGTAGACAGAATACTGGTACTCGTAGAGCCGGCTCATAGTTTCGCCGTCCGGAACCACCAGGTACATGGTCGGATAGGTCGCAATGGCATTGTCACCGATTTCAAGAAAGTCAGGAACCTGCTTCCTGATATGAAATTGGAACTGGTCATCGATATTCAGGGAATCTCCGCTGAACGTTCCGCGAAACATACACAGCAGCACTTCATTTTCGCCCAGTGTTTCTGTTGTGCCGGTGATTTTTTCGTAGGTGTCCAGTGTCACAATATTCAGCATGACCAGTTTGTCAATACTCTCCGCATACTGGGCACCACCGACTTCCGTATACTGTTTTACCGAGAGATTGCTGCCCTGCCTTAACGCCGCGAAATTCAGATTGTTGTAGGCGAGTTCATTCTTTCTGGTCTGATGCGATGTCTGCAATACAGCATCGACCTGCTGTTCGATGTAAGATGACGCCGCAACACTCTGGTCGTAGTCCTTGGTGAGAATGCCCACTTCCAGATCTCTGGGATAGCGGGTGTGCAGGCTGGCATCTTCGCCGATCCGCAGGCAGAGAGAGGACGAGATCATCACCAGCACACCGGTGGAGAGGATACAAATGGAAGCCAGACTGGCACCGTTCCGCTTCATGCGGTAGGACATGGAGGAAACGGAAACGAAGTGGTTCAGTTTATAGTAGTACTTTTTGTTTTTCTGGAGCAGCTTGCACAGTGCCACAGAGCCGCAGATGAACAGCAGGTAAGAAGCGATAATGACCAGCACAATGGCAATAAACAGCACCAGCAGTGCCTGTATGGGATCTTTTGTGGTCAATGCCAGATAATACGCGGTACCCAGCAATAACATGCCCAGCAGTGCCAGTATCCAGCGTGCCTTCGGCGGCTTTTCGCCGGTCTTTTCCCCGTGGAGCAGTTCTATTGGCTTTGCCACACGGATCTGTCCCAGCGAATACAGCAGGATCAGCACAAAAGACAGGACTGTCAGAAACAGGGTATTTCGCACCGCAGAAGGTTCAATGACAAATGCCAAAGAAGCCTGATTGGACAGCATTTTCGCCGCACAGAGTTCTGCCAGCTTGGACAGGAGAATGCCCATGCCCAGACCGCCGACAATGGAAACGGCAAACAGCATGAGATTCTGCCACAGGAGCACGCGGGCGATATTGCCCTTTCCCATGCCCAGAATATTATACAGTCCGAACTCCGTTTTCCGGCGACGCATAAGAAACGAATTCATGTAGAACAGAAAGATGACAACAAAAAATGCCACCACCGGCACGCCCCATGACAAGATCAGCTGCATATCACCGCCGCCACGCATCTGTTTGACGGATTTGTTGTAGGTGAGATAGGACACGATGTAAAACATCATGACCAGTCCGATGCTGGTCAGCAGGAACGGCACATAGGTTTTCTTGTTCTTGATAATGCCGTGCCATGCCAATTTGGGATAGAGATGCATGTTCATCGTGCCTCACCTCCGGTAGTCAGCAATGTCAGAGTGTCCGAAATCCGCTGATAGAACTGTTCGTTGGTGTCGTTCCCCCGATACAGCTGGTGGAACACTTCGCCGTCCTTGATGAACATCACCCGTCCGGCACTTGCCGCTGCCTTGGTGGAGTGGGTCACCATGACAATGGTCTGTCCCGACTGGTGGATCGCCGAAAACAGTGCCAGCAGTTCATCAGAGGAACGGGAGTCCAGTGCACCGGTAGGCTCATCTGCCAGAATCAGCCGCGGGTTGGTGATCAGGGCACGAGCCACGGCGGCACGCTGTTTCTGTCCGCCGGAAACCTCATAGGGAAATTTTTTCAGCAGCTGGGTGATGCCCAGCTGTTTCGCAATGGGTTCCAGCCGCCGCTGCATCTCCGCATAGGGTGTTCCCACCAGCACCAGCGGCAAATAGATGTTGTCCTCCAGCGAAAAGGTGTCCAGCAGGTTGAAGTCCTGAAAGACAAACCCCAGATGATCCCGCCGGAATGCGGCGATACGGGATTCCTTGATCTGTGTCAGGTCGTTTCCGTCCAGCTGCACCATACCGCTGGTAGGCTTGTCCAGTGCCGCCAGAATGTTCAGCAGCGTGGTTTTTCCGGAACCGGATTCCCCCATGATCGCCGTATATTCTCCCTGCTCCACCGTAAAGGAAACGTCCCGCAGAGCCTCAACTTGATTGCCGCCGAAACGAGTGGTGTAAACCTTTTTCAAATGTGCTACTTCCAGCATTGCCATTGCAATGACCTCCTTCATCTTTGCGTGTATGGACAACACACAAGCTTTATGCAGTGTTGCCCATGTTTTGTTGAGGCAATACCGCACAAAGATTGTGCGACAGATGCGTCGTCAAATTTTTCGTCAGATGAAACAAAAAGCGGAGTGAATACTGGATGTATTCACGAGCATTTTTGTGAAATATGACGGGAAATTTGCAAGCAGATGGCGTGCAAAGTCGCCAGACGCTCTTTGTGCGGTATTGCCTTGACTACTACAGTATACCACAAACGGGAAATGCTTCGCCATCGATTCGGCTTACATTTCCCGCTTTCTTTCTTACATTTTTGTCACATCACTCAATGCCGCGTGTTTCCCGAAACATGCCGATGCGAATGGTGGTGCCTTGCTCTGCCTGCGACTCCGCTGTAATGGTATGGTTCAGGTTCCGGCAGATTCGCCGGCAGAGATACAACCCGATGCCGCTTGCCTTTTTGTCCGTTCTGCCGTTGCAGCCTGTAAAGCCCTTTTCAAAAATACGGGGCAGATCCTCCGCTGCAATGCCGATTCCCGTGTCCCGAATGCACAGCGTTTTCGGCTCCTCCAGAAAAATCGAAACCGTACCGCCGGAGGGAGTATATTTCAACGCATTGGAGAGCACCTGCTCCAGCACGAACAGCAGCCACTTTTCATCAGTCAGCACCTGACAATCCAGCGGCTCATATTCCAGCCGAATCTTCCGGTGGATAAACTGGGCGGAAAACCGCCGCACTGCCTGCCGGACGATACTGTCCAGATCACACTGCACAAAGAGATAATCCGTGGAATCCGAATCCAGCCGCAGATAACACAGCACCATTTCCACATACTGTTCGATTCGCTGTAGATCTTCCAGCAGCATGTGATTTTCCGGCGTGTCCGCCGCCTGTAGGTGCAGCCGCATGGCAGCGATCGGCGTTTTCATCTGGTGCGTCCACGCCGTGTAATATTCCATCATGTCGCTGTACCGCACCCGCCATTCCTGTGTCAGTTCCTGCTGCTTCTGGTACAGCAGTTCCACCAGTTCCTGATACGCCTGTTCTGACACGTCCTCCGGCGGCGGGAGGTGCCGGGTAGTAATGACGATCTCCTGCTGCATCTGCCGGAGTGTGCGGCACTTCTGGTAATACTTCCGGAAACGCACCAAAAACCAGAGCAAACACAGCACCGCCGACAGCACACCGCCGTACAGCACGGCTTCCGCCGGTAGGTCGTACAGAGAAAATACCAGCACAAAAATGCCACAGCATGCCAGAAATATCCCGATACCGCCCAGATGCCGGCGGAGATAATCCCCGAAAATTTTCATGCCGTCCTCCTATTCCACCAGATACCCCATGCCCACTTTGGTACGGATAAAGTCGTGCAGCCCTGCCTTGTCCAGCTTTTTCCGCAGCCGGTTCACGTTGACAGTCAGGGTGTTCTCGTCCACAAAACTGTCCGTTGCCCAGAGCCGTTCCATTAAGGTTTCCCGACTGACGACCTTGCCCTTCTGTTCCAGCAGAGCCTGTAGGATCCGGTACTCGTTCTTGGTCAGGTCAATGCGTTCTCCGTGATAGGTCAGCACGGCATCTGCGGTGTTGAGGATCGCGTCCCGATGTTCCAACAGAGCCGTCTGCCCGCCGAAGTCGTAGGTTCGCCGGAGCAGTGCCTGTATCTTTGCCAGCAGCACGTTCCAGTCAAAAGGCTTGGCAATAAAATCGTCCCCGCCCATGTTCATTGCCATAATTAAATTCATATTGTCCGAAGCCGAGGACAGAAAAATGATCGGCACCTGTGACACCTGCCGAATCTCGCGACACCAGTGGTAGCCGTCATAACAAGGCAGCATGATGTCCATGAGCACCAGATGCGGGTCAAACGCCGTGAATTCTCCCAGCACGCCGCGGAAATTCTGCACCACCTGTACTGCAAAATCCCACTGTTCCAGCTGGTGCCGCAGTCCATCCGCAATGCTGCGGTCGTCCTCCACCAGAAATATTCGATAGTTCATCGATGTGCCTCCTGTTTCTGTGATCGTTTTTTGAGAGCACTGCATAAAGTTTAGATACAGGCAAGCTATAGGCTTAAATAGGTGTCAATTCCCACCCGCAGCAAAACAATGTGTAAACTTTATACCGTCTTTTTTATTATAGCATGATTTCGCATGGTTGGCAAGCCGTGCATTCTCACAAAAAAAGACGTGCAGTTCCGCAAAACCACACGTCTTTTTCAGGAAACACCGTACAAAACCGGTTTCCGCCTTCCCTTAATCTCTGCTTTTCAGCAGTCCTCTCGCCACCAGACCGCAACCGGCTGCGATCATGCCGAACATGACCACATACTGCCACAGCGAAGCCGACACCGGACGAAACCGCACCGAAGTCAGCAGCGTTACCAGAATTGCCAGCAGTCCGATTGCCGTCACCACCCAACCGATCCACTTTCTGTCCAAGAAGAACAGCAGACCGATGCCGATCAGCAGCGGCACCAGCATCAGACCAGTTGCCAGCGAAGTGTTCATGCCGAAGCCGCCCCACAGGCTGCCCCACGAGAAGGACACCACAAAGGAGTTCAGCACCCAGAAGATGCCTGCTCCCAGCAGTACCAGCCCGATGAGAAACGAAGCCAGCGGGTGGGCTTCTTTCGCCGCCGCAGAGCTGCTTTCCCGATGCTTTTTCGCCGTCTTTCCGCCGGTTTCCTGCTCCTGCCGCACAGCTTCTTCCAAGGCTTTCAGCTGCTTTTCTGTATCTTTTTCTTTCATATCAGTTCCTTTCGTAAATCCTGTCATTCCGTATATTTTTTCAGTTTTTCTACCAGCACCTGATATAGTATATCATTTCTCCCTGCGGGACTGGGCAGACCGCCGCCCTCATACAGCCCGAAGGAACCGTCGTGATAGGCGTGGTAGTTGAAGCTGACATCGCCGTCACGGAAAATTTCCAGCATGTCCCCGATCCAGCGGTCACCGCCGCGGTCGTTCTCAAAGCAGTGCGAACCGGCACCAAACTCGCCGCAGTATACCGGCACATTGTACTTTTCCGAAAACGCCGCGTTCAGTGCCACGCTCTTTTCCAGATAGTCCCGATTCAGCACTTCCACAGAATCCACATTCCACACGTCCACGCGGGGACGGACAATGGCGTCGGCATTCTTGGTGTTCACCTGAAAATAACCGCATGCCTCATAGCTGTGTCCTGCCGTGGGACGGAAATATCTTGTACTGGTGTTGGCATCATCGGTGGTGCCGGAGAGCATCAGACTGCCCTTTTCCAGATGTCCCTCGGAAGAAGCGTAGTACTGTCCGCCGGAGTCGTTGCTGGACCAGAAGTTCAGCAGGGACGTGCTGTCAAAGTCGTTGGCGTATATGGTCTGGACAAAGCTGCCGTCCTCGTCATATTCGTTCAGCCGCAGTTCATCTGCCCGGGCGTAGCCGTAGTCCCCGATGTTCTGTGCCTGAAATACCAGACTGATTAGCTGTTTGCCGTCTGATTTCGGCGTGATCCTGCCGCTTTTCAAATACTGCCACCCGGTGTTCTCCGTGTCCGCCCGATCGCCGGCAAAGGTGGAAGTGCCCCACTGGGCATTGCCGCTGGACACCAGATAGCTTTCGTCTGGATAGGTCACATCATTGCCCAGTGTCCCCGCCCAGTCGAAGCCCTGATGCGTAAAAGCATGCGGATCATAGTCGTGGAACTCGTACACCGTGTTGTCATCGTCCAGATGCACGTAGTTGTTTTCGTCATTGAAATTGATCCACTGTTCCTGTGTGCCTGCCAGATTCTGTGCCGCACACATGCGTTCCACAAAGATCATATGGTTCTGGTCTACAGTACGGATCCCGTCCGTCAGCATCTGTGCTACGGACTGCCACAGGGCAAGGCTCTCTTCACCGCTGGCAGCAGCTACCACCGGTTCATTCACCAGTCCATAGCCCAGAATCACCGGCTCGTCTGCATACCGCTTGGCAATTTCCGTCCAGAGGGCACAGAGCCGCTTCTGATTTTCCGGTTCTGTCCAGAGTGCCGTGCCGTTCCCCTGCGACTGATAACCGCCCTGCGGATAGTGCATGTTCAGCACCAGCCGGATTCCTGCCGCCTTTGCCCATGCAATGTTGGTGTCCAGCCAGCGGAAGCCTTCTTCCCGATAGGTATAGGGTTTGCTGTCAGATTCAAACATAGCGTAGTTCAGATAGAACCGCACGGAGTCAAAGCCCATGTCCGCCAGTTCCTGATAGCTTGCCGCATCGTGATCCTGGACAGGGGCTGTGGTGGGATTCGACCACACATCATTGCCGATTGCCATGCCTTTGATGAGATACTGCTTGCCGTTTTCATCGACCAGCAGTTTGCCGTCTGTGCGGATAAAGCCGGCATAGCCGTCCTGTATTTCTCCCCCGTCGAATTGCTGCTGCCGCAGCAGTGCCAAGTCCATGCCGTCCACAACGCCGTCCCCGTTGCAGTCCGTTCCGCCGGCATTTTCTTTTCCCAGCAGGAACGCCTGTAAGCTTTCCAAAGTGCCGGAATCGGTTTCCAATGCCAGACCGGAAAAGGTTCCTGTGCCCACGGCGACCGCCGCGGTCAGCAGGGCAGCAGCGACACGCCGCAACTGGTGCTGTATCTGCATTTGCATTTGTCATGCCTCCATATTCATTCTATATCTCAGCGTGCCGAAACACGCTCCGGAATATCCTTATTTTATCATATTTCTGCTGCACAAACAATTGACAGAACTGCCGATTTTTCCGCGGGGATTTCGGGTATTCTGCTACGGCAACACCACACAAAGCTTGTGCGTAAGGTGCGGTGTCAGATTTTTCGGCAGATTGCCTAGAAATTCCGCAGGCATACTGCCGTATGGCAAGGGATTTCTGGGCAATATGACGGAAAATCTGCACGCAGATTGCGTGCAAAGCCGTCAGGCGGGCTTTGTGCGGTGTTGCCCTACCACGGCAACGCTGCCCCAACTTATGACGAATGCTTCTCCGTAATAGTCTTTTTCCCCTGCTTCATCTGTGCCGCATATTCCCGAATGGCTGCCTCGGTCTGCAAGACCTCCTGCCGGAATTCCGCCGCAGTGATGCGGAGAGCACCATTCCCCAGAATAATCAGCTGCTCCATGCCGTCCGAAGTTGCCACCCGCACCTTGTGCTTCTTCGACAAGTCCAGCGTTGCCTTTTCAATGTAGGAGTCGGCAGTTTCCGCCTCTTTGGTATACACCACCGTAATGTTGTGATACTGCTCTGTTTCGCCGTGATAGCCCTTGACCTTATACGCATCAAATACCAGAATCAGCTTGCACTTCCGATAGCCGCAGTAGTTGCTCAACATGTGCATCAGCTGTCCTCTGGCACTGTCCAGATTGTTTTGGGCAATCGTTTTCAACTCGTCCCACGCAAAAATGATGTTGTAGCCGTCTACCAGCAAGTACTCCTCCCCGTCATACGCCGGATCCGGCTTGCCGTGATATGCTGCCGCAGTGTCCTCCTCTTTGGGGGTGTAGAGTGCCTGTCGGGGATTGCGGTCGATTTTTCCGTAAGTCCGTTCAAAGATTGCCATGAGTTCCTTGTCCTCTGCCAGACTGCCCCCATAGGCTGCCCGCGACACCCGCACCGGTGCCGCCGGTTCGTCGGGTTCTTCCAGCTGGTGCAGGCAGCTGGGCAGGTGCATATGCTGTTCCACCTCGTCCCACTTGACGGCAAAGCCGGCTCCGTGGGCACAGAAAATGGAATCCGCAGAGTTTTCCAGATCGCTGTCGCAGTCATACCCCACTGCGGCAATGACTTCTTCCGGATTCTGACAGGGAGCATAGCCCTTGGGGGAACAGACCAGTCTGCCCACGCCGTGGGTATAACCGGTCACCTCTGAAGCATAGCCCCGCAGCTTCGCCACCGAAGCACTGCCCTGCAAAACCGAACGGTCGCCCTCGGTTTCCGGCGGCTGGAACTCCGCCCCCATCTGCTGTAGATCGGTCATGGCACGTCCCACGTTTTCCGTAGGCAGTTCCAGCAAAAACTCGTACCACGGTTCCAGCAGAATGCTTTTCGCCTTCCGCAGTCCGTTCCGCACCGCCCGATAGGTCGCCTGCCGGAAGTCGCCGCCCTCGGTGTGCTTGACATGGGCTTTTCCGGCACACAGGGTGATCCGCATATCCGTTATGGGTGAACCGGTCAGTACGCCCAGATGCGTTTTCTCCTCCAAATGCGTCAGCACCAGCCGCTGCCAGTTTCGTTCCAGATCGTCCTCCCGACAGTTCACCCCGAACTGCAAACCGCTGCCCTGCGGCAGTGGCTCCAGCAGCAGGTGTACTTCGGCATAGTGGCACAGCGGTTCGTAGTGCCCCACGCCCTCTACCGGCTCGGCAATGGTTTCCTTATAGGTGATCTGTCCGGCATCGAACTGCACCTGCATGCCGAACCGGTCGGCGATCAGCCGCTGCAATACTTCCAGCTGCACCTCTCCCATCAGCTGCATCTGAATCTGTCCGGCGTGGTCGTTCCACACCACGTGGAGAGCCGGATCTTCCTCCTCCAGCTGTGCCAGCTGTTTCAGGGCATCGGTAGGGTGCACCCCTTCCGGCAGCTGTACGCCGTAGCGGAGCACCGGTTCCAGCACCGGAGCCATACCGTCGCCGGCACTGCCCAGCCCCTGCCCGATAAACGTCCGGCTCAGACCCGTCACCGCACAGACCGTGCCCGCAGGGACCGCCTCTTTCGCCTCGAACTTCGCACCGGCGTAGACACGGATCTGGCTGACTTTTTCCTGCATGTCCCTGCCGTTGGAAGCAGTATAGGCGATGCTGTCCCGCACCCGCAGCCGTCCGCCGGTGATCTTCAGGTAACTCAACCGGTTCCCCTTTTCGTCAGCGGCAATTTTAAACACCCTCGCCCCGAACTGTGCCGGACAGGGCTGTTCCAGCGTATACCGGTGCAGTCCCTCCAGAAATGCGTCCACGCCCTCCAGCTTCAACGCTGCCCCGAAGTAACAGGGGATCAGCTTCCGGCGGGCAATGCCTTTTGCCAGCAGTGCCGGCGGGATCTTCCCCTGCTCCAGATAAGTATCCATGAACGGCTCCTCCAGCAGAGCCACCTGTTCATAAAAGGCATCGGTGCCGTCTGCGGAAAAGTCCACACAGCGGTCACTCAACCGGCTTTGCAGCTGTTCCAGCACTGCCGCCTTGTCTGCCCCTGCCAAGTCCATTTTGTTGACAAAGAGGAACACCGGCACCTGATAGCGTTCCAGCAGTTTCCACAGGGTTTCCGTGTGGGACTGCACGCCGTCTGTGCCGCTGATGACCAGAATGGCATAGTCCAGTACCTGCATAGTGCGTTCAGTTTCTGCTGAAAAGTCCACGTGTCCGGGAGTATCCAGCAGCGTATATTCCGCATTTTCATAGGCAATGCATGCCTGATGTGCAAAAATCGTAATGCCCCGATCCCGTTCCATCGGGTGGGTGTCCAGAAAAGCTGTCTGGTGATCCACCCGCCCCAGCTTCCGGATCTCGCCGGTACGGTACAGCAGAGCTTCGGAAAGCGTCGTCTTTCCGGAATCCACATGGGCAGTAATGCCCACTACCAATCGTTTCATAATCGCCGCGGCACAGGCACACGGCTTTTCACCTCGCTTGTTGTGATGCTGTTTCTATTATAACATAAAGCGGGCGGCATTGACAAGGCAGATTCCGAAAAAGATTCCGGACAGCACAAAAGCCGCCATGCATCTGCACAGCGGCTCTTTCTTCCTATGGTTATCTTGCACCCTTTTTCATAATTACCACGCCAATGGTCTTAAACACCAGCTTCAGATCCAGTCCGGCACTGCGTGTCTGAATGTATTCGAGGTCGGATTCCACCCACTTTTCGAATCCCATATCGCTTCTGCCCTCTACCTGACAAATACAGGACAGACCGCCTTTTACCTGTAACCGCTGCATCTGGTGGGGCGTATACAGCACCACTTCCCGCGGAAGCGGCGGACGCGGCCCGATAATGGACATGTGCCCGCAGAAAACGTCCCACAGCTGGGGCAGTTCGTCAATGGACGTTCTCCGGATAAAATGCCCGATCCGTGTGATTCGCGGGTCGTTCTCGCTCTTGAACGCCAGACCGTCGGTTTCGTTTTCTTTCTGCACCTCTGCGAACTTCTGTTCCGCATCGACACACATGGAACGGAACTTGTGCATGTAGAACACCTTTCCGTCCTTGGTCAGCCGTGCCTGTGAAAAGATCGGCGACCCCTTGTCGTCCAGATAGATCACCAGTGCCACGATGCCCATGGGGATCGCCAGAAGGATCAGTGACAATGCAGACCCCACGATGTCAAACAGCCGCTTCAGAAACCGATATGCCAGACCGCCGCGGGGCTTGATCTCACTGTACCGCAGCGTTTCTGCAACGCCGGCGGACAACAGCCCCAGTGCACGATCATCAAAATCCAGAATCGGATATTCCGTAATTCCCTCGGGGTGCTCTTTCAGGGCGGACAGTGTCACCTCTGTAAACTGTTCCTCCGTCAGATTGATTTTCGTACTTCCCATTTTCCAAATACTCGCTTTCAAAACAAAATATACCTGTCTTTTATTATAACTGAAAAATGATGTTTTGTCAATTGGAAAATGTATACTTTTTCAATTTTTTCGCGAAATACCAGCAAAAAAGGCGAACGCCGAAACGTTCGCCTTTTTCTGTTCTGTTATGCAGCAGCTTCTGCTGCATTGTCTGATTACTTCTGCTTGGTGCGGACTTCTTCGACCAGCTTTGCTGTCAGTTCTGCCACCGTCATGCTGCCCAGATCTTCGCCGTTACGCTTGCGGACTGCGACTGTCTTTTCTTCGCATTCCTTGTCGCCGACAGTCAGCATATACGGCACCTTTTCCATCGTTGCCTGACGGATCTTCCAGCCCACCTTTTCGGCACGGCTGTCCACCTCGACACGCAGACCAGCAGCTTCCAGTTCCTTCTTGACCTCATATGCAAAGTCCAGATGACGGTCTGCAATGGGCACCAGACGAACCTGTTCCGGAGCGATCCACAGCGGCATTGCACCGCCGAAGTGTTCGATCATGTATGCCAGTGTACGCTCATAGCAGCCCAGCGATGTTCTGTGAATGATGTACGGCAGTTTCTTCTGACCGTCCTTATCCTTGTAGTACATGCCGAAACGCTCTGCCAACAGCATATCGATCTGAATGGTGACCAGGGTGTCTTCCTTGCCGAATACGTTCTTGTACTGAATATCCAGCTTCGGACCGTAGAAAGCCGCCTCGTCGATGCCGATCTCATACTTCACGCCCAAGTGATCCAGAATGTTGCCCATGACACGCTGTGCTTCTTCCCACTGCTCCGGTGTACCCTCGTACTTGTTGCCCGGATTTGCCGGATCCCACTGGGAGAACCGGAATGTGCAGTCGTCCAGCAGTCCGACTGTATCCAGGAAATACTTTGCCAATTGCAGGCAGTTCTTGAATTCATCTTCCAGCTGATCCGGACGCAGGATATAGTGTCCCTCAGAAATGGTGAACTGACGAACACGGATCAGGCCGTGCATTTCGCCGGAGTCCTCGTTCCGGAACAGCGTCGAAGTTTCCGTCAGACGCATCGGCAGATCACGGTATGAACGCTGCCGGTTCAGATATACCTGATACTGGAACGGGCAGGTCATCGGACGCAGAGCGAAGCAGTCCTTGGTTTCGTCGTGAGGGTCGCCCAGTACGAACATGCCGTCCAGATAGTGATCCCAGTGACCGGAGATCTTGTACAGTTCCCGCTTTGCCAGCAGCGGCGTCTTAGTCAGCAGGCAGCCGTGTGCCTGTTCCACATCTTCTACCCAACGCTGTAACAGCTGTACCACTCTGGCACCCTTGGGCAGCAGCACCGGCAGGCCCTGACCGATAACGTCAACAGTGGTGAAATATTCCAGTTCCCGTCCCAGCTTATTGTGGTCACGCTTCTTGGCTTCTTCCAGCTTTGCCAGATGTTCTTCCAGCATCGATGCCTTGGGGAATGCCACCGCATAGACACGGGACAGCATCTTGTTCTTTTCTGAACCTCTCCAGTATGCACCGGTGCAGGACAGCAGCTTGAACGCCTTGATCGTACCGGTAGACATCAGGTGCGGACCGGCACACAGATCTGTGAAATCGCCCTGCTGATAGAACGAGATCGGCTCACCGTTTCCGGCGTGCTCCTCGCACAGCTCTACCTTATAGGGTTCGTCCATTCCTTTCAGCTTAGCCACAGCTTCTTCCGGCGACAGATAGAACTGTTCCAGCTTTTCGTTTGCCTTGACGATCTTCTTCATCTCGGCTTCGATCTTAGTCAGTTCTTCCTGACTGAACGGATGTTCTACGTCAAAGTCGTAATAGAAACCGGTATCGATTGCCGGTCCGATCGCCAGCTTTGCCTCCGGATACAGGTGCTTGACAGCCTGTGCCAGCACGTGAGAAGCGGTGTGCCAGAATGTTTTCTTACCTTCTTCGCTGTCGAAGGTCATGACTTCAAATGTGCAGTCGTGGTCGATAACGGTACGCAGGTCACAGACCTCTCCGTCCAGCTTGACACAGCAGGAAGCCTTGTACAGCCCCATGCCGATGCCCTTAATGACTTCTGCCGCAGCTGTGGGAGCTTCCAGTTCCCGAATGCTGCCGTCTTTCAATGTCAGTTTGATCATGATCCATCTTCCTTTCCAGAATGCGGGAAACGCCCGATACATCAGACGTGCCGTGTGCGGCATTTCCCAAAGTAAATGCAAAAAGTCCCTTACACAGTAAAGGGCTGTGCAAGGGACGATGAAAAATCTATCGTGGTTCCACCCTTGTTTCATGCACGTGCCAAAGACACATACACCTCGTGGTGTCCGATAACGGGGACAGACCGCTGCGGATTGGGCAGACTCGGGGAGTGGTGTGCAAATTTCTTCACTTTTTCCCGCTGCTTTCAGCCGGTGACAGCGGTTCTCTGCAAAAAGCTTCGGCGAAATGTGCCGTTCCCTTCAACGCTCTAAGGACTAGTATAGCACAATCGCCGAAGCTTGTCAACTGTTTTTTGCAAAAATTCTCGCAGTGCAGCCCTGCTATTCCACAGGCTTTCAATCCTCGCAAGATGCCTCCTGTTTTTCCCGCCGTTCCGCCTCCAGCCGGCTGTAGACACAGCCGCAGAAGTTCTGCCGATAGAGGTCATACTCTCTGGACAGCACGATCGAACGCTGATAGCCACCCTTTTTCTTGAAGTCCGTGGGCAGCCACGGGATGCCGTACTGCTCCGCCAGTTCCGATCCTCTGGTGTTGATAAACACCGCGTCTTTATGGGGGCTGATGGTCAGCGTGGTGCAGACAAAATCCGGTAACACTTCCAGTGCTGCCGCCGCCCGAAATGTTTCTTCCAGACGGTGTCCGATACACTTCTGACAGCGTGCTCCCCGTTCCGGCTCCTGCTCCAGCCCTTTGGCAAGAGCATAGAACCGTTCCGGCAGATAATCGCCATCCACCACCGTCACCGGATTCCCCAGCGGTAATTCCTGCACCAGCCGGCACAACTCAGCTTTCCGGTGCAGATACTCCGCCTCCGGCGAAATGTTGGGATTATAGAAGAACAGCGTAATGGCAAAATACCGGCTCAGATACTCCAGCACATAACTGCTGCACGGAGCACAGCAGGCATGCAGAAACAGTGTCGGTGTCCGTTCCGCCGGCAGCTGTGCCAGGATCCGGTCAGTTTCCAGCTGATAATTGATTTTGGATCGCATTTTCTGTGCCTGTTGTTCCCTCTGCACCAAATGCAGCAGTAGTTGCCAGAGCATCTGCTCCGCCGATCACTGCCGTTGTCGTGCTGTTCACATCACCGCCCAGTGCTGCGGTGGTCACTGCTGCACCGCTTGTGGGAGTAGCTACCTGCAAATAGCTGCAAATACCCTGTGCCAGTGCAGAAGCGATGTTGTCCTCATTGTCCAGAATCCACTGTGCCACATTGGGACCGTCGTGATATTCCACTTCGATCAGACAGCTGGGGCTCTTGTTGGCACCCACTTCATACTGATAATTTTCAGAATTGCTGTCCGAACCGTCGATCAGACCCTTGTCATCTGTGGGAGTCAGGGCTGCCACCGGATCATATACCGCCTGTGCCAGACTCTTGCTGGCTTCGGAATTGGCATTGTAATAGCAGTCTGTGCCGACACCGGTACCGGCGTTGGTGTGGATCGCCACATATGCCGCCAGATTCTGATCGCCGGCCGCTGTCTTGGTCTGAATGCTGTCAGCATCGCCGGCAACGATGACGTTCACGCCGGACTGTTCCAGAATGGCAGCCGTCTTTTGTGCCAGAATGCGGCAGACCGCAGCTTCGTTGGTGTCGCCCACATAGAACTTGTTGTCCTCCTGATTGGACGGGCTCAGATAAACGGTTTTCGTGTTATCTGCCTCTGTGGGAGCTGTGGTCGCCTGAGTAGGTGTGGTAGTCACATTGTCGTTCTTCTTGTCCTTGTTGCTGGAGCAGCTGGAACAGCACTTCACCAGCAGTACGATCAGCAGGATCAGAACCAGAAGAACTGCCAGAATCCGGTCATACCGGACACGGCGGCGTTTACTTTGAGATGCCATAAAAAATACCTCCTATATGCAGACCGGTGGGGAGCCGGTCTGCCCGAATTTGAATCCTTACTTATCCTCTAACGATTTCAATGCCTTGCGTTCTGCCGCATCGACCTTGATTTTTCCGTCCCGCAGCAGCTTCACGTCGTCCCGCTTGACCTTTACCGGCACATCGGATTTTTCTGAAATCACCTTCAGATCACCAGTCAGCGGATTGGTTTCGCAGACCTTTGCCTTAGTGCCGTCTGTCATGGTGACGATCGCCCCGACCTTCGGGGTAATGCGGAGCAGTTCCTCATAGACGTTCTGCTCATATTTCAGGCAGCACATCAATCTGCCGCAGCAGCCGGAGATCTTCGTCGGATTCAGGGAAAGCCCCTGTTCCTTTGCCATGCGAATGGAAACCGGCTGGAAATCCTGCAAGTGCCCCTTGCAGCAGAATTCTCTGCCGCAGATACCAATACCGCCCAGGATCTTCGCCTTATCCCGCACGCCGATCTGCCGCAGTTCGATTCTTGTCCGGAACACTGCCGCCAGATCTTTGACCAGTTCCCGAAAGTCCACGCGGTTGTCCGCGGTGAAATAAAACAGCAGCTTGCTGTTGTCGAATGTGCATTCCACATCTACCAGATTCATTTTCAGCTTTCGATAGGCGATCTTCTGCTGGCAGACCTGAAAAGCACGTTCTTCCTTTTTGCGATTTTGTTCCAGTGTCCGGCGATCCTCCCGCGTGGCGACCCGCAGGATCGGCTTCAGCGGCACTGTCACCTGCTCCTTGGGGATCTGTTTATTGGCGATCGCGACTTCTCCGCATTCCGTCCCGCGGGAAGTTTCGGTGATGACAAGATCTCCCTGTTTCACCTTCCAGCTGTCCGGAGAGAAATAGTAGACCTTTCCGCCGTTCTGAAACCGAACGCCGATGATTTCAACCATACTTTCTTCCTTTCTATAGTAGAGCCAACGCCCCGAAATTTCATTTCCGGAATGAGAAGCTGTTACGCGTCCATGCAGTCTGCACAAAAAGCTGCCAGTGCCAGCGGCAGGTTGACATTTGCCTCCATTGCCCCGTAGGTACTGTCCACAGCACGATGCATTGCCTGTCCGGCACTGTCGGAAAGCCGTTCTGCCAGCTTTTTCGACCCTGCTGCATCACAGCCGATTCCCGCCGCACAGGGGTCATGCTTCCACACAATGGCATCACGAATGCACCGGTCAAACAGGTTCAGGAACAAAAACGTCCGTTCCCGTTCCTTTCCCAGCACCGAAACGGTTTGCAGCAACGCATACTCATTCTTATTTATTATACTATTGATTGCGGTTTTTGTCAATCCAACGGCCTCACGAATTGGCATATTTTCCAAAAAATTTAAGCACTGCCCGATGTTCCCATGGAACGCCGCCACTGCTTCTGCGGCATCTTCCGGCGAAAAGCCCCGTTCCGCCAGTGCAGCACGGCATTCCTGTTCCGTCACCGGCGACACCGCCAGCGACACGATACGGGAACGCACCGTAGGCAGCAGCGATGCCGGAGAAGTTGCCGTAAAAATAAAATACCCATAAGCCGGCGGTTCTTCCACCGCTTTCAACAGCAGATTCTGGGTGCGGGTGTCCATTGCATCACAGTCCCCAAAGACATAGCACTTGGCATTGCCCTCGTTGGGCGGCGATGCCAGATCTACGCACACCTCCCGCACCGTGTCCACGGAAAAGCCGTTTCGCTTGCCGCTGTGTTCCACAAACCGCACGTCCGGATGCACACCGTCCGCCAGCATTTTGCAGGATTTGCAGCTGCCGCAGGGCTTTTCCGTTCCTGTGCAGAGCAGTTCTGCCAGAAACTGCTTTGCCAGCGTCTTTTTCCCCAGACCGGTTTCCCCGTAAAAGAGGAATCCGTGGGGAGCCCTGTCCCGCAAAAGCATCTGGTGCAGGGTGTGCTGTATCTGTTCATTGCCATAAAACTGTGCCATGCCGCCACCTCCTACTGTACGACGCTGATCTCCGTAATTCCATAAGCCTCACAAACCGCAATGCAGCGGGCATCGATTCGTTCTCCGCTAAGCACAATGGGCACTGCCGGCGGACAGGGCACTTTCACCGCGGCACAAATCCGTCCGCTGCTCTCCCCGATAGGCACGATCTCCTGCGGAGCCAGTGCCGCCTCCCGAATCCCGCAGACCTTTTCCGGTCTGGGCAGAGCGTACTTTTCTCCGGATTCCGCCGGTGTAGGCGAAAACCTTTCCAGCAGCTGCTCCAGAATGTCAAAGTCCCGATCGGTATTGGCTGCCGAGCAGAGCAGCACCACATGAAATGCATCGGCATACTCCACAAAAACTTCATGCTGTTCCAGATACGCCGCCAGTTCCAGCCCGTGAAATCCGCCTGCCGCCGCATCTATAGTCAGGTGCATGGGGTCGCCGTCTACGAAACAATAACGTGGCGAAAAACGGCACTTCAGCTGCTGAATGCGGTCGAGCACTTCCTCCAGCTGTTTCCGGAACAAGGGCGAAGCCAGTTCTCGATTGCACCAGTCCAGCGAAGCCAGCATCAGATACGAGGGACTGGTCGAGCCGAACATTGCCATCGCGTCCCGCACCCGTTCCGGTTCCACATCAATATCGCTGCGGACATGCAGATAGGCAGTACCGGTCAGCCCCGACAGCATCTTATGTGCAGAGTCGCAGCAGTAGTCCGCCCCCAATTGGATCGGGTGACACCGCCACGGCAGAAACGCCAGATGTGCTCCGTGGGCATTGTCCACCAGCAGCTTCGCGTGATACCGGTGGCACAGTTCCGCCAGACCGGCAATATCCGCCATACGCCCCAGATAGTCCGGCGAAGTGACATAGACACACGCCGGTCGGGTCTGCTGCTGCAATGCGGCCTCAAAATCCGCCAGATCATAGGTACCGGACAAAATGCCGTCACTTTCGCGGGGATAGATCCACTGCACCGGCAGGTCCAGCAGCACACAGGTATTCAAAAATGCCCGATGCACATTTCTCGCCGCCAGCACCGCCCGCCCCTGCTGTTTCATCAGCAAGAGCATGGTCTGAATGCAGAGGGTCGAGCCGCCGCAGGAATAAAACGTATACGCCGTTCCATAGAGCGAAGCGGCATTCCGTTCACTCTCCGCCAGAATGCCCTCGGCTTCGAACAGGCTGTCCGCACCGGTAATTTCCGTCAGATCCAGTGTCGTGGCACGCTGCAACGCCGGTGCCCCGAATCTGCCCTTGTGTCCGGGCATATGCAGCCGGACAGGGTCCCGCTCTGCGTATTGTATCAAAAAGTCATAGACTGGTGTATTCATGATCGATCGATTCTCCAATGATTTTGTGCGGTGTTTCTTTAGGAAACACTGCATAAAGCTTGTACGTAAGATGCGTAGTCAGATTTTTCGGCAGATTGCTCAGAAATTCCGCAGGCATACTGTATGTATGGCAAGGGATTTCTGGGCAATATGACGGAAAATCTGCACGCAGATTGCGTGCAAAGCCGTCAGGCGGGCTTTATGCAGTGTTTCCTTATAAAAGCCCGCAGGCTTTCAGCCGCTTTTGAACGGCGGCACAGGCACGGCGGTGGGTGCGGGATACCGTGGAAATGTTCACCCCCAGCAGTTGTGCAATATCCGCCATTTTCTTTCCCTCTCCATAGTACAGCAGGAGGACTTGTTTCTGTCTTGCAGAAATGTCATGTTCCAGAATGTTTCTGGCAGCCAGACAGGCGGCACGCTGTTTTTCCTGCCGGTCCAGATGAAAATCCACGGAAAACAGCATCTGTTCCCAGGCGGCTTTTGTCATGCACATGCCGATTCGCCTGCCTTTTCATTTTCGGCATAGACCGCGATGTCCGCCATGCTCCGTTCCATATCCCGCACTTCTTCACTCAGCAGGCGTTTCCGTGCCTCCAGTTCCTGCCGTTCCAGCGGTGCCATCGTCTTGTCCCGCTGCAAGACCTCCCGCAGTTCTGCGATACGTTCCCGCAGCACCTGCACTTCCTTTGCATAGTCTTCCCACATTTTTTGCATACTTCTCATTCGATACTCCCTTCTGACAAATTTCTTTTGTCAAACCGGATTGTACCAGAATGTTCTGCAAAAGTCAAGTGTAAGTTCTGAAAAACTAAACTTTTTTTTGCAAGGCAGCATGATGCGTCAGATCAATACTTCGATTTTTCGGGAATTGCATGCAAAACTGACCGGTAAACTTTGTGCGGTATTGCCTTTGTTCTGTGCAAGAAAAACGGCAGGCATTTGTATCTGCCTGCCGTTTGCTTTTTGTATCTGAGGCAACACCGCACAAAGCCCGTTTGCAGGCAGGCTCTTACTGGAATGCTTCCACCGGCTCCGGTGCAGCTTCCATGTCCGAACGATCGATGTCAAAGAGGAATGCCTCGTCCCAGTCCAAAAAGCCGGCTCTGGGGAAATAGGTGATGCGAAGGCTCTGGAAATCTGCCGGCACTTCCATGCAGATATAGCCGTCGCGAGTTTCTCCGGGCTGGATCGCGGTGTCGAACGTCTTGCCTGAATCGCCGAATTCCTTATAGATAAACCGCGGGCTGCGAATGCTGACACCGGGGTAAGCCTCGCCGTCTACCGTCAGACCGAATGTCTGTGACAGCAAGTCCACCGCCAGTTCGTCCTCACTATTGTTGGTGATCTCAAATTCGAAGAATGTCAGACCGATCTCGCTGCCGTTTTCCGAGAATGTGTAGTCAGAAACGTATGCTTTTTTCATCACGGCATCTACATCCTGATACTGCATCTCCTCACCGATCTCGCCCTTGTGGCTCTTGATCTCTCTGACAACCTGTGTGGTCTGGGTTGCCGTTACAGAAGAACCGTCAGTCACATCGCGGGCAGAAGTTTTGTCCTTTTTGCCGCAGGCACCCATAGACAGCAGCAGTACACTGCCCAACAGCAGACAGACCGCTTTCTGCATCTGCTTTTTCATCATAAATCCGTCCCTTTCCTTATCTAAAAGAAAAAGCCGTCCGTTTCCAGTGTGAAGCCGGAACGGAACAGCTTTTTTGCCGTTTGTTTACAAAAGCTTAGTCAGCTTCAATTGCATCTGCCGGACATTCCGATGCACAAGAACCGCAGGAAATGCAAGCATCTTCAGCGATTTCATACTTGTCAGCACCTTCAGAGATTGCGTCCACCGGACATGCGTCCTTACATGTACCGCAGCTGATGCAGGAATCTGTAATTTTATATGCCATGAGAAATTCACCTCCGTGTTGGTTTCCGCAGAGTATTCTCTGCTATTTCTTATTATAGCAGATTGCCGTGGAAAAAGCAAGCGTTTTCTCAAACATTTTTACCTCATTCCTGAATGTGTTCCAGAGCCTGTCCGAAAATGGAGGAGATGTGGGAATCCGCCAGTGCATAGAAAATGGTCTTTCCCTCCCGCCGGCTGGTGACCAGACGGGACTGTTTCAGCACACGAAGCTGATGTGAAATGGCAGACTGTGTCATTTCCAGCTTCTGGGCAATATCCATGACACATTCCTCATGCTGAAAGAGGACAAAGATAATTCGCACCCGTGTCAGATCGCCGAAGATCTTGAACAGTTCTGCCACATCTGCCAGCTGGGATTCCGGCGGCATCTGTGCCGGCAGTGCGGCGGCGTGATCGTGTAAATGGTTGTGCTCCATGGCGATTCCCCTTTCGTTTCGGACAGTACAGGCGTTTTTGATTGCCTTTCTATCATACGATATTTTGACAAATTTGTCAAGCCGCAACCACACCGGCGTGTACGCACTGCTCCGCATATGTCCAGAAATACAAAACAGCCGCCGGCAGAATCGCCGACGGCTAGAGTTTGCATAAATTTGTTATTGCTTTTAGCGGACAGTCAAAACAACATTTTTTGCACCGGTCGGGAAATCCGCTATCGGACCGGAAATGTTAACACGTATGGTGCCCGGAATGGACTCCATTGCAAGATCATAGCGACCTTCTTCAAAATAAATCGTTTTGATTGTACCGGCACCCAAATACACCAGATCCACTAATGTTATCAGTGCATCTGTATTGTCCAAAACACCGTCGCCGTTCACGTCCAGCAGGTTATAGCATACTTCCGGCAGTGCATCATCATAGGTGTTGGAATCCGATAAATCTACGCCCTTTTCCAAAGGATAAGCAGCTCCTGCACCCGTCTTGGCAATATAGAGCAACTGGAAAAATGCAGTTGTAGGATTCATGGAAAAATCTTTTTGCAATTGCCCCAACTCATACACCTGATTCTTGTGAATCCAGTCCGCGTCGCTCTGGTCTACCACGCCGTCGCCGTTCACATCTGCCAGATTCAACTGCTCCGCAGTCAAAGCCTCGTTGTCCACATACAGTGCGTGTGTCACCATTGCCGCATCGTGTCCGGTAATATAACCGTCCATGTCCACATCGCCCAGTGCATACGCTCCCTCAGCACTTGCACTCATGGCGGATACCGGCAGTGCTGCCAGTGCCATAACGCCCGCAAGTACTGCGGAAATACCCTTTCTCATCTTCATAAGTAAAAGCCCCTTTCTGGTTGAAAATGCGATAAACTCCTGCCGTTTTGACAGACATTCATCTAATTTTATTATAATGGTTTTTTTGTATTTTGTCAATCTTTCAGCTGGTGTGATTTTGCACAAATTTTCACAGAAAAATTCAGCAGATCATACAATCAACGCCAAACAAAAAAGCGTTCCGGCAAGAGCCGAAACGCTTCCATTTTCGTTGTAAAAAACAGCTTAGTCGCTGACATACGGCAGCAGTGCGATGTGTCTTGCACGCTTGATTGCAGTTGTCAGTTCACGCTGGTGGAATGCACAAGTGCCGGTGACTCTGCGGGGCAGAATCTTTGCACGTTCAGTCATGCACTTCTTGAGCTTGGCAACGTCCTTGTAGTCGATACGCTCAACGCGATCTATACAGAACATACAAACCTTTTTGCGGGGGCGTTTGCCGCCACGCTGAGATCTTTCTCTCTCCATGATGTTTTTATCCTCCTATCTGCAATGCGGTATTTCTTTGGATTCGATCAGAAGGGAACTTCGCCGTCACTCAGAATTTCTTCAAAGTCACCCAGATCGCCCAGCTGCATCGCACCCGGTGCGTTGTTCGCTGCCGGAGCCTGCGGTGCAGGCTGCTGATATGCCGGTGCGGACTGTGCAGGAGCCGGCTGTGCATACGCCGGCTGCTGATAGGCACCCTGATACCCGCCGCCATTTTCCTGTGCGGAACGCTTGGACTCTCCAAAGGTAACATTGTCTGCCAGAACTTCCATGCTGTAGTGCTTTACACCATTCTGGTCGGTGTAGTCATTGTTTCGCAGACTGCCTTCCACAATGATCATACTGCCCTTGTGGAAATAGCGGCTGACAAACTCTGCCTGCTGCCGCCAGCAGCTGACGTTGATAAAATCAGCTTCCCGTTCGCCGGTCTGCTTATTCGTAAAACGACGATCGATCGCCAGACGAATGCGGCAAACTGCAACACCGCTCGGCGTCTGCCGGAAATCCGGATCCGCACACAGCCGTCCCATCAGAATTACTTTGTTCAGCATGTTGTTCCCCTTTCTGAAATTCGTCTTACTTTACGGTAACGAGAGAACGCAGAACGCCGTCTGTGATGTTCAGAACACGCTCTACTTCTGCCGGAACGTCCGGAGTGGACGTAAAGGTATACAGTGTGTAGTAACCGTCCGGCTCGTCGTTGATCGGATAAGCCAGCTTACGCTTGCCCCACTCGTTTACTTCGTCCAGTGTGGCAGCAGATGCGATCTTCTCGCGGAACTTTTCAACCAGTTCCTTTACAGCTTCTTCACCGTTCTTCAGACTGAAAACCGTCATCAGTTCGTAGGATTCCTGTTTCTTTGCCATACTCAATACACCTCCTTCTGGATTTCGCCCATGCAGGGCATGAGCAAGGATAACACACCTATTATACCAAACCCGACAAAAAAAGTCAAGCCCTTTTGCAAAAAAATTTGCACGGAAATTTTCCGGCTTTTTGTGCGGCTTTGCCGGTGCCGGTTTTTGCCGCGGCTGTGATCTGTGCTTGGATACCTAACATAAAAGGAAAGGACACGGTGTACGTGTCCTTAAAAAACAAATTTGACAATGATTTCGCACGGAAATCTATTTTCAAAAATATGTTGATTTAAATTGTGCCAAATTATGAAGTTTGACAAGTGA
>OLVW01000699.1_pt1 | contig 32142 bp, 27 predicted proteins | sample 1673301 | NCBI WGS metagenome assembly OLVW01 (sample SAMEA3178941, study PRJEB25190) | human gut metagenome
CTTCGTTAAACGGGCGCTAGGGCGTCACCCTTACACCAACATTTTCGACGCGATCGCCCAAAGCACGATGGCAATCTGAATAAGCGGCATGAGCGACTGGAATATCTGGGTATAGACATCGGATGTATCCATAGCGTTCCCTTCCGTTGAAAACAGACTCTTCAAGCATAAAATCCCGCAAATGCCGCCGCTCCCCCACTTGGTGCCATGAGGTGCCACTCGTCTTGGAACACTTGTTCATAGCCGCCCGCCCCACTGCCTCCGAAACGATGATTGGAACATCGAAAGATCGGACGGAGGGAGAGATATGGCCGAGGAGCTTGACCTTAGCATGCTTCCGAATTGGCTGAGGGACATGGATGACGGCCCGTCGGTAAGGCCCGGTGCAGACGATGGCGCCCGCTACGGCCTCACATGGTGCGGTAGCTTCACAGTCCACGGCCTCGGATTCCAGGCAATGAATGGGACGACGACCGATTTCGCGATGGCTTGGCCCATCGGCAACGGGGCCTGGCAGGTATTGCAGGACGCCTACGACATCTATGACCCCGTCGCCGGGCAGGACGGCTATATCGAGACCGACGATCTCAACGACATTATGCGCGAGAACGGGTTCCGTTCCCTGATTTCATTTACTGCCGCAGAGGGCGAGGGGTGGCGCGAGAGCCTTACGCGCGCCGTCGCCGCAAGGTGGTGCAGGGAGCGATATTCGGTCCCCCTGACCTTTATCGATGGGCCATCTTCGCTATCCAGGCTCGTCTCCTGTGCTGCCGCCTTCGACCCGTATTCGGACAGGGCGCTCGTTGCTACCGCGATCGAGCGGGAGATGGTGCGTCAGGAAAACGCCTACAACATGGCCGCATACGCCAACGCACGCGTACTTAATAGCATGCAGCTTCGCTCTATCGCAGTCGTTCCGGAAAAATCGGTTGGACATGGGATGGGAGTGGCGGCGGAAGGCCTTCGTCGCCAGCAAGGCCCGAGGGTAAACGGCTACGGACCCAAGTTCGGGCATTAGCGACAGAAGGGACATATGCATGTATGAGAAGGTATGGAGTGGAGATGTTGATGGATACGAGATATCTCTCGATTTCATTGAACATCGCGGTCTGTTCAGATACACCGCGAAAAAGGATGGCGTGCTCATAAGCGACCGCCTTTGTGCCGACCCGATGGATGCCGGCCTCATGGATGGCCCCGGTATCATGTCTAATTTTACGACGCCCTTCGTCCCCAGCACTTCGGAAATCCGATTCGAGGGCCGTTTCGCGCCCTTCCATACGCCCGAGGAAATCGTGGGCGGAACCTGGCTCTCCCCCGCCGACTGGCCGCAAGACCGCAAACGGGCGGCGGTCGAGGAGATAGCCTGCCGCATGGAGCGGGTCGGGAGGTGCACTTCGGGCAAAATTACGCTTGACGAGACATACTTAACTTTCGGTCTCATCGACTGCTCGAAGCGCCTGAACGCCATGTTCGGAGGTCCCGACAACTGGCCAAGGGCGGCATTTGAGTCCTTATTTACTGCCACCGGGTATAAAGAGCTCGCGCTCGGCAAGAGCTTCGCCTACAGCGACCCATTCCTGCTCGCCGACCCGCGCAAGATGCCCAAGCAAGTCGTCGAGCAGATCCGCAAGGCTGCTACACCTTGCTGGCGGCGGGAGTTGCTCTCATATCGAGACGCCGTTGTCAGCCTTTGCAAGGAGTCTCGCATGAAAAATGGGGGCAACGCAGATACGTTCACCGTCCTGCCTTTCGTGAACGTCGCCGAGTTCATAGACGAGATCCGCAAGTCAGACAGGATAACCGTCGACCTGTATGCCGACTTCGATGGCAAGAAGGTGCCGAGAGCGCATTTGGGTAAGACTACTATCTCCCTCACCGACTTGGATGCCGAGAGAATTAGAATGAACCTGGACAGAGCCAGCGAAAAGCACGATTACTATTGGTCCAGAAGGGACGAGGCCCCCTCCTCAAAGCTGGATCTCTCAATCTCCAGGTTTGAGCTGACCGAATTAGTCGCCGCCATCAAGTCGTGCGCCGACTGGAGCCTGTTCTTCAACCATTTAGTTAACTTCCCGGACCTCGGCTATGACCTCGACGCGAACGGCGATTCCGATCGCATCCTCCTTGCCTGCGGCATGAGCGAGTAGCGCTCGGACGACGCCCAGGAATGGATGGCCGTCTCCCTTTCCAAATCAGACCGTCTCTACCATATCGAGCGCATCGATGCATGGGATTCCTACGAGGGGCCCGAAATCGAGGTCACGGAGTCGAGCGCCACGAAAACCTACCCGAGCGACCTCATCGACCAGATCGCGGCAGACCGTAACGAGTTCAGGGAGACGGATGGCGTCCCGCCCTTCATCAACGCACGCTACGCCGCCCAACTGGAACATCTGCGTGAAGTTTATCCCCTAAAGCATAAGATCCCAGAGAATACGCCTAGCACAGCGACATTGAGGGACGGGCTCGCCAAGCTCGAGGGGAAGAAGGCTGAGAGAAAAAAGACGCCCAGCCACGACAAGCGGCCGGGCTACTTCACTTATTGATCGAAAAACCGGGGGGAGCCGAACGCGACGCTCCCACCGGTTCCACTTCCCCGCGGGCCACTGCCCGCAGAATCAGCCATCAAAGCCGGTGCCCTTTGAATCCTTTCGTGCCCACATTGGCCGGTGCCCCTATTTCGAGCTGACGACGCCGTCGGCTTGAGCCAAAGACCACTTGATGTACAGGACGGTATCGCGCTTAGCCGTAATCGAGCTGGTCGATTCGCCCTGCTGGCTCGCTGAAGTCAGCCAGCACATCGGGACATACCGGCGCCAGGTGCCGTCGGATGTCTTCCGGTAGACGTCTTCGGGTTTTGCCGGGGCGATGCGCTCGCCCCAGTAGACGGCCTTATTGGCGCGCCCATCGTCACCGATTGCCGGCAGCGCGATCCCCCCAAGGGAATGGGACTCACGTCCCTTGCCGTAATCGGGGAGTTCTAGGGCACCAGCCACCTCCGGGGCGCTGTCGCTCGCGGCAGTGCGGTATACGGCCCCCTCCTCGGGATGAAGCGAGCCTTCCGCATATTCGATCCTGACCGTGCAGCGATTGCGGCCGTAAAGGTGGAGTTCCTCGCCTGCCTTGAGCTCCGATCCCCCATAGGGCCTCGTGAGCCCCGTATCGGAAAACCAGTCCGTAAAGCCCGTGCTCTGCTCCTCGCCGAAATGGTCATTCAGGTTGCATCGGGTTTTCAGCGCGGCCGCGGTGGCCTCCGCGCTGGCCGAGTGGTGGCCGGGTTTGGCCGTTTCCGTGAAGACGACCGATTCGTCATCCACTCCGTCGGCGTGATAGACGACCTTTACCCCTGCGATATGGATGGGCCCGGCGCTTACGAATCCATGGAACCGGTGAACGAGCGGTGAGTCATGGTTGGCCCCCTTGCGCAGTTCAGTCGGAAATGCCTGCATGACGACACAGGAGAGATAGCGGTCCTGCATATCGGCGAATTCGTCTTCCGTGATGTTTAGAGTCCCACCGTCACGCGAGAAATCCCGCAATACCACGGCTCCTTCCGGTTTTGGGATCAAATCGACTTGGACGCACCTCAGGTCATTCGATGCGGTGAGGTCGCCTACCCCATCAACTGTCGGCGCATCGAGTTCCGTTCCCGAAACGTAGCCCGCCGTCCAGCCGACGTTCGAGTTGAACGCCCTTACCTCGAGGTCGAAATGCAGCGAGACGTCACCGGTGAGCCAGACCTTGATGGCGCTCCAGCGCAGGGACCTCCCTCCCTCGCCCACTGGCTCCCCGTCGGCTGCGGCATCGCTCCACCCGCCGCCCTTGGCGAGCATGCTATAGCGGATCGATCCTTGCCATGGCGAGCCCTCGAGGCGAAGCGAGAGCGCCTCTATGCACATCAGCTCGGATATATTCATGCCGACATGGCGGTATGCGGCGCATTCGGACATGTCGCCGAAGTTCGACAGGTGGCATGTTCCGATAATGGAGGCGCCTGAGCAGCCGTCGGGCACCTCGTCGGTTTCCGATTGGTACCAGCGATAGGAGAAGTGGGTCGGGGCATTGCCCCCGTTGCCCTTTTTGACATCCGACCAGTTCCTGCACGGGCTACATGTGAGAAGCGGGTCCGAGCAGGCCACGGGCTCCACGCGAGTCAGCTCGGGCTTGCCGTCGTTCAGCGTGAGCGAGCCTGTGAACTGCACCTCCTTCACGACCCATGCCGAAGCGCGGTCGCCCGCCACCCCATCCTTGTAGCCGCTATGGAAGAGGTTTAGCTTCGAAGGCTTCGCGACGGTTGCATTCGGCCTATTCACGCATAGGCCCGAGGCATCGCTTATGATGGCCATCGCGCCGTCGCCGTACAGGGCACCCCCCTCGGAAAACCTCTTCGTTACCCACCATGCGCTGGCCCTCGATTGGATGCCCGCGCTGTTAATTTGAAAAGGCTGGGTGCAGTTGGTATGGCTGAATTCCTTTCCGTCCCATGGCCCGCCCCATGAGGCATTCACGGCTCGGGACCCATCGGCCACATGCGCGGGGCGCATCGTCGTGAGAAAGCCCGGGACGGGTCCCCAGTCGGATTGATAGGTGTCATCGCGGACCTTGGTGAATTCGGTGAGGAACAGCTGGTTGAAATTACCGCCATATGCCTGCTGATAGATGTCCGTCGCATCGGTAATCGAGGCGTCACGCACGTCCCAGTTGAGCGTGTCGTCGTCCGCGGCGTGGATGCGGCACACGATGCCCTGGATATCCTCCGTCGTGAGGTAGGTATGCTCCACGGTGGATGATATCCATCCCGTCTGGGAGTGCAGGGCGTCGACGTTCTCGTCATGGGAGACGCCCTCGACATAGATGTTGAAAATGTTCAGGTCCGCGGCCCACCTATGGGTCACGTCTCTCGATGTCCGCCTGTACCACTTTCCCGTGTCATGGTACTGGTAGTGCTTCCATCCGGTATCGTGTCGGCCGGTGCCGACCCCAAGCTCCTCGTTGGTAAGGTTGCCATCGAAGGTGACGATATTGTTCTCCTGCTCGTCCTCCTTGATTGCTCCGAGGTTGTCATGCTCCCACGCGAACCATAGGCGGTGGCCCCTGGGGTTGTAGTTGTCGTCCCCGCAGGCGGTCAACGGGTAGAAGGAGAGGTGGAACCACAGCTCGTTCTCGTAGTCGCATTCAACCTGGAGGTTCAGGGCGTAACGAAGGATCTGGACGTAGGCGTAGCGGAAGGCGTACCACTCTGTCCATCCGTTTGCCCAGCCCATGCATTGGTTTATGGGGTTCGACCTGCCCCTGCAGCAGTTGATCTTGCCGTTGCGCATCCCATAGGCGTCCCAGGCGCCCTGCCCGATCGCGGCATTCTGTCCCCAATAGTCCCACCCGAGCGCCGTGTCGGCACCGAGCAGGCCGAGTCCTGCCGCGACCGCCAGGGCCGCGAACAGTCCTCGTCTCGTAATGGGGGTATCCCCTAAGGATGAGTCTTCGCTCTTCCCCTCATCGTGCTTGTCGAACCTCATCTACGCACACCTCCCGTCAGGGACATGCGCGGGCTCGGGAAGGAGGCCGCACCTCCGTCCCGAGCCGTCGTTAGTTCTTTGTCGTGGCGACGCCGTCCGACTCCGCATACGCCCACAGGGCGTAGACGGTCGTGTCGCGTTCCATCTTGATTGTCGAGAGAGGCGTCCCCCCCCCGCCCTATCGGGCATGTAGCCCTTGAAGACGAGGCGTCGCCAAGTTCCGTCCTCGCGCTTGGCGAAGACGTCCTCGTAGCCGGCTAGCGTCACGGACTCGCCGCGGTAAAAGGCGGTATGGCCCACGCCGCCATCTCCGATTGCCGGCAGGTCGATCTTATCGAGCCTGTGCCTCTCGGCAAGAGCGGTGAAATCGGGCAGCCCGAGCGCACCGTCAACCGCATCTGCGCTATCGCTCGGCTTTCTGCGGTAGACGGTCCCGGCGTCGGGCTCAAGCGAGCCTTCCGCGTACTCGATGCGCAGCGTGCAGCGGTTGCGCCCGTATAGCTTCAGTGCGCCCTTCCTGGGAATCTCGAGGGAGCCGGCTGGATCGCGCAGGGCGGCGTCCTTGAACCAGCCCGTGAATCCGGTGGCCGCGTCCTCGCCGTAGTGTGCATAGAGGTTGCAGGGATTTTTCCCGGCAGCCTCCAGCGCGGCCACGATGGGCGCGTATCGATCGCCGGGATGGACATTCTTATCGACATATACGCGATGGCCGTCATCGATGCCGTCCGCATAGTACTCGACGCTTGCCGACTCGATGAGGCAGGGCTTGGATATGACGGTGCCGCGATAGCGGTCCGTCCATATGCGATCGGTGTTCCTGGAAGGAAGGCGAAGAGCCAACATGGCGGCTGCGTATAGGCACCCGGAACCGAACTCCTCGGTCACCTCGACGTTCTCCTCGGCGCTGAACTCCCGCACCACCCGCGCGCCCGTCGGCTTGCGGATAAGGTGGACGTTCATGCCCGAGATCTTGGTATCGGAGCTCCCGTCCGGCTCGGGACCGCATGCCGGTGCCGTCTCGAGCGTCAAAGGCTCGTCTTTTGAGTTGTGGACGTATACCGGGTCGCTCCACGCGCAGGTGCCGCCGAGCAGCTTGGTCCTGACCACGAGGTCGTACTCATCTGCGATGTCCCCGGTCAGCCACACCTTAACGCGGCTGATTATCTCGGTTTCATAGTCCCCATTCGAGCACACCTTGACCCCGTCGGCGCCCGCATCCCATTCGCCGCCGGTGAAGCGCTGTGCCGCATAGTGAATCGATCCCTTGTATTTCGAATCCTGAAGACGCATCTCGAGACTGAAGATGGAATGTCCCCCATGGGGCCAACCGATATGGCGGTGCGAGTAGGCCTCAGTCTGTTGGCCTCCCCATGTCGCGACTCGGCAGGATGCCATGATCGCGGCGTCATCGCTTGCGACCGCCGCCTCCGAGTCCGTCATGTACAGACGGAAAATCGGGTAGACGGGAAGTTCGCTCTCGTTTTTGACTCCCAGGACCCATCCCGCCGGCTTGATGCACTTCGATTCGTCCTTGAACTTGTTGTGCCACCCCAGAATTTTCAGGCTGTCGCCGACCTGGGCCTCGTCTTTGGATAGCCCGACGTCGCCGTGGCAGACGACCTCCTCGAGATCCCATTGGGCATTTACCTGGGTTGCCCAGAGTCCCGGGCACGCCGGATTGGACACGGCGACGCAGGTGCTGCTGTCGTCCTTGGTAACCCCCCAGGTGTCGAGCCTCTGCCCGTCCGCATCGGAGGTGATGAACCAGCATTTGTGGTCCGTCTCGTTCGTGACCGCGGGCTCATGGTGGACCCACCAGGAATTTGTGAGGTTGGTCGATTCGGGGTTACGCCAGATTTTTGCGTAACCCCGCTCCATGGTGGGAGAGGTGTGGCCATAGTTATCCAAGCCTCGATCGAGACCGGGGCCGATCATGTTCGCGATGCAGAAGGTGAAGCATCCCAGGCCATCGGATTTATTCGGCCAGAACATCCAGTTCTGATTGACCCCGTCATAGTCATGGTAGAGGCAGGTCGCCCGACCGTTCTCGTAGCGGGCGACGGGGACGTTGTTCTCATAATATCCCTGGACGAGGTCGACTCTCAGGTTCGGCGCCGTGACGGGGATGATCTTGAAGATGCCGCCCATGAGCGACAGGTCGTTTTCGATATATATCTTATCGGTCTGGACGGACATGTCCCTATCCTTCGGGGCATTCTGCGAGGAGACGATGGCCGATGAGGGCCTGACGTTGTTCTTCCAGCAATTGAAGATATCGATATGCGCATAGACGTTGTGGCCGGTCTTTGCCTGCCTGCGTCTCAGGAATGTCGACCATCCGGGACCCTCATAGAACCCGTGGTAGAGCCATCCGTAGGCATTCACATGGCGGTCCTCGCCCTCGGAGCCGTCGTTGATGAGGTTGCCGACGAAGTTGCCGACCGGCACGCCGTCGATATAGCAGGTGCCCTTGTTGTCGTCGCCGTCATCGCGCCCGAGCCAATATCCCCTCCAGGGATTGGTCGCGCAGTAGGAGGTGCAGTAGTAGAACGGACGGAAAACGATGTGGTCATAGAGCTCGTCGGACCAATCGCACTCGAATACCATCGCGAAGGCGTAGCCAAGTCGGTGGCTGTAGTCATTGTGGATATTCCAGAGGTCCCAGTTGTTCGCATAGCCGAACCAGCGATCGTTGGCGCCACGGGTCCGATCCGGATGCGTCAGGTCGCCGCTGTCTTTGCTTGGTCCGATATAGCCGGCTCCTGGCCCAAAGTCGACGGCGGCATATGCGAGCGCATCGCTCGCGCCCATCAGGCCGAGGCCGGCGGCGATGGCGAGGGCCGCGAGGAAACCGCGACGCGAGACCGGCGTGAATAACCCCGCCTCGGACCCGTCGTCATGGTGCCGTGCACTATCCCCTGCAAGTCGGATATCGGTTGCAATTTTACCGGCTGAACCAGTGGCCGCCTTTCTCCAGGAACCCATCTCAGTACTCCCTCGATTTGACAGCGGATAGACCGCAGCAGGCCAGAACGGCCAAATAGACCCCCGCATGGCACAGGTCGAGCCTCAGCACGGCGAGTGCGCAGGCCGCAAGGCTAAACACGGCGGTGAGCGCGTAGAATCGCCAGTCATCTACCTTGCGCGCTATGAGGGCGAAGATGAATATGGCCACGGGGATCCAGATGCTCTCGACAGAGCCCCGCGTCAGATAGAAAAGGACGGCGCGCCCGCCCATCGTGGGAGCTATGTTGACGATGATGGAATATGCGGAGAAGGCGCAGGAAGGCAGAAGGGTCGCTGAAGACACCAGCGCCGAGAGGGAGAGCTCCTCCTCATCCGGCCCCATAAGAGAAAGGTTATCCAGCACTCGATATCCTCCAAGGAACTACGGTTGCCATCAGTTGCTCGGGGCCCTGTGGCGACAGCCCGCCACAAGCCCATGGTCGCCTGTGGGCATTCGGCCCCATCAAAAGCGTAAAACGACAACCCGCATGGTGCCGGGCAGTTTGGTGCCACGGGGTGACAGGACCAGTCATGGGTGGCTGCTATCCTGGGTAAAATGCCGTCAGGAATCCGTACACCTATCGGAGTATGCAGATATATGTTGAACAGATTATTCAATTTGCTGACAGGGGCAAATAAAGATCAAAATACTGCCGATAGCCCACATGCGCATGGGTCCCTGAGCCCGGAGCTACAGCGTCATTTCGTTTACAGCTATATCGATCAGGTCAAGTTCGAGCGCGAGGGCTTCGTCCCGAACGGTGTGTATGAGACATCGATCGTCTCTTTCGTGTACAACCATGAGAGGATCGAGGGCAGCTCGCTCACAGAATGGCAGACGAGGACGATTTTCGAAACGAGGGACGCCGTCCTCGCGGACACTACCACCCCGGGAAATGTCCGCGAAACCGCAAACCACACGAAAATGTTCGATTTCCTTTTCGATTCACTGGACAGGGAGCTCACTCCCGAACTCATAAAGGAGATCCACCTACAACTCATGGACGGAGTGATGGACGTACCCGGCCAATGGAAGGTCCTGGGAAACGGAGTGGGAAGCGTCATCACGGCGCGACCGGAGGAGGTCCCCGCGCTGGTCGACCGCCTTGTCTCCGAATATAACAAGTATCAGCCGTCCCTGGAGAATATCGTCAGGTTCCACGTGCGGTTCGAGACAATCCACCCCTTCCCGGACGGCAACGGCAGGGTCGGAAGGGCAATTGCATTCAGAGAGTGCCTGCGCGCCGGCCTCGTCCCGTTTATCGTGACGGACGCGTCCAAGGATGCCTACTACGACGCTCTCGATGAGTTCAGGGCAGGAAAGGCCGTCCCCCTTCTGACTTACGCTGAGGATATGCAGGTTGATTTCGCTTCCACGGTAGCGCCAATTCTCACCGACCGGTCACTTTCGGACGACCTGCTCGGTGAGCTTGGCGTGGATAGGCCGAATTTTGATGAGGATGCCGGCTTCGTCGGTCCATCCACGAAATCCCTGAAGTCCAATCTTGCCGCAGCTAATATGAACAGAACTACAACCAGTTCTGATAATAAGACTGTCCGAACTCGTCGGATTTAATTTCAGGTATTCGTGGGGCGCTCTTGTCGAGCGCCTCTTCCTTAGCTGCGCGTTAATGAGCGCCTTTTGCGAAGTTTACGCCGCAAAGCGTCTATACTCCGCTCTGCAATGCAATGCCTCGGTTCCAGGAGAAATTAACTAGCCTGTCGCTCTTTTTAGCAGTCGACAAAGCGGACGGGGACGTCCATGGGCAACGGATCACGCGTCGTGACCTTGATTGATCCAAAACTCGAATTCAGCACCTTCCGATGGGCGATATCGGCGGGCATACGAAAATAGTCCTCACTGTCGATATGTACGGTGCAGGTGGGCCACCCGCCGCATGTGACGACGACCAGCTCCCCCACCGCGGTAGCGCTCTCGAGGAATTGGCGGACCGTCATCTCGCGGCGCACTAAATCGGCGCCCATGTTGAGATCAGTTTCAAACATATGATTTCCTCCGGTAACTCGTTGACGAGGGCGCATGCGCGCCATTGTATTCGCGTCGTCAAAAGGCCGACCGGAAATCAGTAGTGTTCAGTTTACTACAAGCAGCCTCACAGGATCCGAATTCCGCTGAACACTTGTTCCGAGCAGGCGACCGGGATACCTCATACGGTAGCGTGAAAACGAAAGGTCTAATAAGTACCGCAGGCGCAAACTGTCACCTTGTGGCACCAAATCGGCAGGCATAGCGTCGATGCCGGCGGTACGTTAGACCATGGGGACGCATGCCCATAAACGCAGCCCAAAACCCGCGTCCCCTCTCCGGTAACCGAGAGAATGGAGCAGTCATGCGACCTGGAGGAAAGATGAAGGAGTGCGCCGGCAGGCTCTTTCGCCGCATCGGCGCCCGTCTCAAGAAAGGCGCGGCCATCGGCACCGGTGCGGTGCTCATCGCGAGCCAGGTGCTATCAATCGTGCCGGCTCCGACTGCCGCTTATGCCGCATCGTCCGAGACAATCACCCGCGGTGAGCGCGTGAACTACGGCGGCTTCTACATGTACAACTCGACGACCTCGGAGGGCACGCCGGCGATCTGCCTCGACCCGGCCAAACGCCATCCGCTGGACGCCTCAACGGCCCAGGCGCAGCTTCCGATCGAAAGCGACTGGTCAAAGTGCTATACGGGAGGGGGCGGTGAGCAGACCAAGATAGACCGCCTCGACGGCATGGCGAGGGTCCTCTACTACGGCCCCACGGGCCCGGGTTTCGAGGAGGCGAAGGCGAAGGGCCTTTGGAACTTCAATTGGTACGACGGCACGCCGCTGGACTATAGCAAGATGCTTGCCATCCAGCACATTGCCCTCTCGGCACTCACGAAGAGCTCCAGCGCGTACGGCATGCAGGGCACGACCGCCGCGTTTCGCAACTGGTGCTATAAGACCATTCTCTATTACAACGGTAATATCAACGCGGGCACGTTCCTTGCGAATCTGGACAAGAATTTGCCTGGGCCCGCACCCCAGTCATTCAAGGATACGATCTACCTCGTCAACTACGGCACCGGCACCCAGTGCCTCATCACCTTCCACAACAAGGGCAAGCTGAAGCTCAAGAAGGCGAGCTCCAACCCCGGCATCTCCGACAATAACCCGTGCTATTCGCTCGAGGGCGCGACCTACGGCGTCTACTCCGACTCCGGTTGCACCCAGCAGGTGGGAACGCTCACCTGCAGCGCCTCCGGCGACTCGAACATTATCGATATCGCCCCTGGCACCTACTACGTCAAGGAGACCAAGGCCGGCAAGTCCTATGCACTTGATGAGGGGATCCACCAGGTGAACGTGTCGGGCGGCCAGACTGCCACCGTGAACGTCACCGACGCGCCCCAGAACGACCCTGCCGACATGCTGGTAGCCAAGGTCGATAGCGAGACGGGCAAGGCCTCCCCACTCGGAGCCGGCACGCTCGCGGGCGCGGAGTTCACCGTCAAGTACTACGACGGCTTCTACACCCAGGAGAGCCTTCCCGAGAAGGCCACGAGGACTTGGGTTCTGAAGTCCGATGAAGATGGTTTTACAGGTATTTCCTCTGCCCGTGAAAATCCAGATGTCTATTTAAGTTCTGGCGACTCTTTCTATCAAACTGCCGATGGAAAAATGAACACTCTGCCCCTTGGCACGGTAACGATCCAGGAAACGAAGGCCCCTGCCGGCTATCTCCTGAGCGACAGCACCGTTCACCTTCAGCAGATCACCTCGAACACGTCGGCAGAGTTCGTGTCGACCTTCGTTAAGCCCAGTGAGGATGCCCCTACCGTGCGCGAACAGGTGAAGCGCGGGGACATCGCCTTCAACAAGGTTCACGGCGAGGATATGACCGGACTCGCGAACGTCCCGTTCAAGATCACGTCCAAGACCACGGGCGAGACCCATATCGCGATCACCGACGTGAACGGCATCCTCACGACCGAGGCCTCTGCCTGCCCGCATACCCAGAACACCAACGGCAATGACGCCGCCCTGAACGCCGACGGCACCGTCGACGAGTCGAAGCTCTCCATCGACAACGGCCTGTGGTTTTCCGGCTCCAAAGACGCCCAAACTGCAGCAGACGACTCCAAGGGTGCGCTGCCATATGACACCTACACCTTCGAGGAGCTCCGCTGTTCAGCAAACGACAGCCTTAACCTCGTCAAGTTCGAGGTGACCGTGAGCCGCGACGCCTACACGATCGACCGCGGCACAGTGGACGACAACCCCATCGAGATCGGCACCACCGCGACCGACGGGGCCGACGGGGACCATAAGCTCCTGGCCTCGAACCAGGCCGAGATTGTCGACTCCGTCTCCTACAAGGGACTTAAAAAGGGCACCGAGTACGAGCTCCAAGGCACCCTCATGGATGCCGAGACCGGAGAGGCCCTGAAGGGTATGGACGGCAAGGACATCACCGCAACGGCCAAGTTCACCCCCAAGGCATCCAGCGGCAAGCAGAAGGTCAAGTTCAAGTTCGACGCCACGCTCCTCGGTGGCCATAATGCCGTCGTCTTCGAGCGCCTCTATCTGGACGGTAAGATCCAGGCAAGCCATGAGGACCCCGAGGACGAGGACCAGACGGTCGAGTTCCTGCCTGTCGAGATCGGTACCACCGCGACCGATGCGGCAGACGGCGACAAGGCAATCGGTGTCGGCAAGGCCGTGACCGTCGAGGACGAGGTTTCATACAAGAACCTAGCAACGGGCCGCGAGTACACCGTGACCGGCACGTTGATGGATTCGGCTACCGGCGAGCCCCTGAAAGACGCAGATGGAAACGCCGTAACGGCGTCCACGACCTTCGAGCCCGAGGATACCGAGGGCAAGGTGAAAGTGACGTTCTCGGTCGACACCTCGACCCTTTCCAACAAGAAGCTCGTCGTGTTCGAGAAGCTCGAGGCGGACGGCAGCGTCATCGCCAGCCACGAGGACCTGACCGACGAGGGGCAGACCGTCGAGGTCATCCCGCCCGAAATCAAGACGTCGGCAGCCGATGGCGCCGATGGCGATAAGGAGGTCACCGCCGACGGCAAGGCCGCCATCGTCGACACCGTCAAGTACGCCGGCCTCGTCCCCGGTACCGAATATGAACTCCAGGGCACCCTCATGGACGCTGAGACTGGCGAGGCACTGAAGGGCGCGGACGGTAAGGAGATCACCGCCTCGGCCAAGTTCACGCCGCAGACCCAGGACGGGACCCAAGATGTGACCTTTACCTTCGATGCGGGTGCGTTGGGCGGCGCGAAGACCGTGGTATTCGAGAAGCTGTTCGTCGACGGTACCCTCATCGGCTCGCACGAGGACCCGACGGACAAGGACCAGACGGTCGAGATCTCCCCGAGCCTCAAGACCACTGCGGCCACAATCCAGGGCAGCAAGGTGGTGAAGCCTGAGGACGAGGTCGCAATCGTCGACACCGTCCACCTCAAGGGACTGCGTCCCGGCCAGAGCTACACACTCACGGCCTCTATCAACAAGAAGGCCGACGGCACGCAGCTCACGCTCACGGACGTGAAGGACGCCTCGACCCTTGCCGGCAACGGTATCCAGAAGGACCCCGATACCGATGCCTCCGGCACAGATCTTTCCAAGGCCCTCGTCGACGTCACCGGAACGGGCTCTTTCGTCAACATCCCAGAGGGCGCCAAGCTCACCAAGAACGATGACGGGACCTATACGCTCACCGTGCCGGGAGCGACGAAAGATGCGGTCGACATCGTGACGAAGCTGAGTGGCGGCCAGGTGAAACTCGTGGCCTCCGATAAGGACGACAAGGCAGTGGGCGACAATACGGCAACCGAAGCCGAATCGACCGGTAAGAACTCGACGCCTGGCACCTACGAGGTCATCGCCAACGGACAGGTGCGGTTCACCCCTGCCGTCTCGGACCTCGACGTGGATGTCCCCATGGTGTTCAAGGCCTCCGACGTCGCGGGCCAGCAGGCTGTCGTGTTCGAGAGCCTGCAGCGTGATACGGACGGCAAGGAGATCTCCAAGGAGACCGACCTTGAGGACACCGACCAGACCATCGATATCGAGAACACTCCCGAGGGCAAGAACCTCGAGCAGACCGGCAACTGGGTCCTCTACGCGGCAATTGCCGCCGGAATTGCGGCCTGTATCGCTGGAATCTTCCTGATTTTACGCAAGCGTAAGATCTAACGCATATCCGCGATAAAGCCTGAAGGGCCCCGCTCAAGATGAGCGGGGCCCTTCTTTGTCGCAAAGAGAGGATAACCGTGGGGCATCTCCTATATTTGCATCACCGAAATGCGGTTATGAACGCGGTATATTCGAATGATCGAAAACGCCTACCATGCGGATTCGGCGGTTCCTCTCGCGAATGAAATACACGACCAGGACGTCATCATCGTAGGTATGGGCCTCACGGTGCTTGCCGTCAGAATATGGCGGGTGCACGAGCACATGATCATCCCACCCGCTCTCCTCTATCATGCCAGTGCGTTCGAGTTCGGCGATACAGGCCTTGACAGCATTAACGACCTCAACGTATTCGGCATGAGAGTATTTCGGCTTAAGCGCGACGAGCGTGTTCCAGAAAGAGCCGGGAACCCTCACTTCGTAATGGCTCACTGCCCGACCTCCTCGGGACTGATTCCCATTTCCGCAAGGATATCATCAGGGATCTTCAGGGGGTCATCTCCGGAATCATCCTCGATCAGGCCATACTCCTGGGCCTCCGCGCGCAACATCGCCAGGCGCACATCCTCCGAGTAGAGCCGCCCGGATGGGGATAAGAACAGACCGTCAAAAGGTGTCCTGCCCGTCTCGGCAACTTGGTTGACCATGATGCGCATCGCATACGGTGTCGTGAGCCCGCTCCTCGCGAATGCCCTATCCGCACGTTCCTTTACATCGTCGGGGACGTTTAGCTGTATCAGTGCCATATACATCACCTCACATTATGATAATGACATATTATCACATAAACACAATGCCGTATAGCATTGAGAGTAGCACTGCTACAACCGCATAAACCACCGTATCAATACCCCAATATCATGCGACCGTCCACTGGGTGCGACGAGAAAGACTCATGCCAGACCGACAAGATATGGCAGGATATCGCGAGCCAGGCGCAGGATCGCACCGAGAAGCACGAACAGCCCGACTCCCCTATAAAGATATGTCCTCTTCCCGAAGTACCCCGGACGGACTATCAGGAGCAATGCGAAGTAAAATCGGCCGAAGAGCGATAACGCATGGAGCAATTTCAGACCCGGTTCCAAAAAGCCAGCCTATCTATCCGCTTCGGACCTATTTCGTTGCACCGCAACCGGGGCAGCGGTAGCCGGTAAGCACCTGCTTGGTTCCAGTCTGCACCTGATATGTCTCCTGATGCGTCACTGCTTCATGATGAACAGTTGTGTAATCATCCACGGTGTAGTACGAAACGGGCGTCCCAGCCATTGCCATTTTCTTACAATAAGCAGCAAGAGCGGCGTTGTCGTAGAAAACAGAACCATCTGAACAGACAGCATGCGAGCCACTTAGAACCTGCTCGTCCCACGCGTCCTGGTCCACAACAGTACGAGTGCGAGTCTCGTATACGGGGTCGCTGCGGTACTGCGCCTGCCACGTGTGCTCATGGGACGGTTTGTTGGATGAGCCGGAAGAGGGCTTGGAGTCGGATTTTGACGGCGCGGAGCCGGAGCCCGTGGACGGCTTCGCCGCATCGGTCTTCTTGTCCTCGGCCTTCACGGCGCTGTCGGCCGCTGCGTCCTTCTTCTCCTCGACCTTCTCCTTGTCGGCAGCAGGTGCCTTGGAGGCGTTGTCCGTGACCTTGTTCACCACGTCCTTGCCGGCATCCCCCGTGAGGGTACCGTCGCCCTTGGAGATGGCCTCGTTCACCTTGTCGAGCACCTTGTCGATGTCGTCCTGGGTCACGTTCTCGGCGGGCTTCGTCTCGCCGGTGAACTCGGTGGAGCCGGAGTCCTTCGATTCGCCGGAAACGGCCTGCTCGCCGCCGCCTGCGGGCGTGGTGATTGAGCCGTCGGGGTTGATGATGGGGATAGCGGTGATCTCCCAGGTGCCCTCGGTCAGCTGGACGCTGTCTTTGCCCTCGATAGCATCGGATGCGGATGTGGCATGGTAGAACTCGACGCCCTTGTCGGCGCCGTCGGTGCAGACGTAGCGGGTGATCAGGGGCGAGGAGTCGGCAGTCACGCCCTCGGCCTCAATCTTTACGGTCCAATCCACCGCTGGCTCGGTCTTCTCGGAGATCTGTTTCTTGCCGCTGTCGCCATCGGCCTCGATCTTGGTGATCTCGGACTTTGGGGCGAAGGCGCCGGTAGCCCAGGCGCCGCCGAGTCCGAGCCCCGCGACAACGAGCGCGACCGTTGCGCCGATGGCGACCTTGCGTTTCAGGGGCATCTTGCCGCTGCCGCCTCCATCGGGAACGAGGTTCAGGTCCTGGCCCTGGTCGTCTTGATTGTTGAGGTTATTCTCATCCATGATGTTGCCTTTCTCTAATCCCCTATCGGATTCTATTCTATCGTTCGGACATGATGATCTCGGCCACGCGGTCGACCCGAACGCCATTGGCGATCAGTTCAAGCATGGTCAGTATGCGGGTCTTCTGCACGGGACCCAGGGAGCGAATCGTCTTGGTCTCGGATAAGCCAAGAGCACGAAGCAGGGTCCTACTCCCGGCCGACCCAACGCCGGGGCAGTTTTTGAGGAACGCGAACAGCCTGATTTTGGCTGCGACGTTGCCCTCGTCATTGAGGACATCGGCTGGACTGATCTCCCCCGCCTTGAGGCGCCGCTTGAGGGTTGCGCGCTCCCGGCGCACTTCGACAGAGCGTTCTCGGCCCTGGTCAGATATTTGCTTTGTGTAGCGGAATGATTCGTTCGGCATGGCACCGTCTCCTTAAATCCCTATCTCGGACTGATGGGCGCCTTTCATTGCGGCGCATTGACGGTGTTGGTCACCTTAAACAACTTATACCCCATGAGGGGCGCAAAAACAAGAAACTTAGCCCCTCTTCCGGTAAGGGGCATCTCTTTTACGGCCGTTGTAGGGCATTTGGATGCGCTTGTCCTGGTGCGAAGCTGCATGCTCATTCTGAACACCTATTTGAGGCCGATCCCATGCCGAATGGGTATAATGAGCGTGCTACGGTGTAGTACGTTGATTGGAGTAGTTATGGCCATGAGTGCGACCGCCATCAGGTTCGACGAGTATGAGAAGGACTGGATTCAGTCCTATGCGAGCGTCCTCGGCATGTCCTTTTCCGAATTCGTGAGGAGCGCCGCCCTCGATAAGGTCGAGGAGGCAGCCGACATCAAGGCGTACAACGAGGCGCTGATGGAAGACGATGGCACCCGCTATTCGATGGATGACGTCATGCGCATCGCAATGGAGGCCGAGTGAGTTTCAGCGTCGAGTGGTCTAAGGCGGCGACCAAGCAACTCCTCAGCATCCCAAAGAAGCAGCGGCTCATAATCCTGTCCTGGGTTCAGGAGCACCTTGACGGATGCGAGGACCCGCGCCGCGCACCGAATGGAAAACAGCTTCAGGGCACCGATTCCGGTTGGCGCTGGCGCGTCGGTGTCTACCGCATCCTGGCAAGGATTGAGGACGGGAAAGCCGTCATCGAGGTCGTGAGGGTCGGTCATCGTCAGGGCGTCTACAAGAATATGCCGCGACTGTAAACCAGAAGAAGTTCGTTAGAACCAGCTATTCGCGATGGCCGTGGGAGAATCTAGCCAACGTCTAACTCGTCTTTTGCTGTGGCGGCCAAGTCGCAACCGCCTTCGATGACGTTGCGCCGAAAGGGTCTCTTCTACGTCCGTTGTAAGGCATTTGGGGTCGCATATCCTGCTGGGGAACTACAAAGCTACTATCGCTTATTCAATTATCCTAGAATAAAAAACGACAGTGATTGATACGCCGATTACGAAGGATACACAATGATTATCTCCCCAAGCAAGATGCAGACACTGAAGGCGGCGCCGAACTCTGCCTATGAGGTCATCCTTCCGGAATTCCTCTACCACTCGAACAAGATCGAGGGATCCACCTTTACGCTCGATCAGATCGAGACGCTCTATGCACGGAATAAGGTTACGGGAGACCACGACTTTGACGACATCATTGAGACCAAGAATTCCTTCAGGATGTTCGATCGAATGGTCGACACGCTCGGAGTCGAGCTGACGCCGGAGCTCCTTATTGAATTCGAGACGATCCTTCACAAGGGGACAACCATGGCGGCCAACGGGGAAAGCGGGCATTTCAAGTACATTCCGAACCGTATTAGGAACAGCTCGGTGCAGGTTGCCCTTCCGAGCGACATTCCGACCGCCATACCGGCACTGCTCGCCGAATGGGAGAGCAGCCCAAAGGACTTCGAGTCGATCTCCCGTTTTCACGCAAGGTTCGAGCACCTGCATCCGTTCCAAGACGGCAACGGGCGAATCGGTCGACTCATCATGATGAAGCAGTGCATCGAGAACGGGGTGGACCTTATCGTCATTGACGAAACGCATGCGGATGAATACAAGAGTTGGATGGAGATTGCGCAGACTCAGGGCAACTTCCGATTCTTCGATGAGGTTTTGCAGAAGTGTCAATGCTCCTTTGACGCGAGAATGCACGAAATAGGGGCCGATATTCTTATTCAATATACCCCGGAGACGCTCGAGGAGGGAAAACGCTCGGTTGATCATTCCACACCTTCGACTTCGAAAATCCAGGCAGACCTGAAGACCCTCGAGAATAAGAAACGAGCAGCCGGTGCGCCTTCGTATAGGGGGCATAACTCTCACAATGTTTAATATTGGCTCTGTTAGACCAGCATTGACATGCAGCACTTTTTCAAGCTAGAAAGAAAATACCCGAGAGCAATTCGTTTTTGTTCTCGGGCATTAGTTTATTTCGGAGGTTTGAATGCTGTTAAAACTGACAAAGCACGTTCGTCTGAGTTGCAGATATCAATGTTAACCAGTTGGCTAACCTCTTCAAGAAGCGCTGCCGCCTTCTTTCGGGTTTCTGCTAGCTCCTCCATTCTTTCTTGAATAACCCGCATCGATTTTAGATTGGGAATCGGAAGTTGTAGCTCACCAAGGACATCCCAAGAAATTCGTGTCCTTCCGATACCTGTGGAAAGCAATATCAAATCTGAGCGGGCTGTATCAGATCTGATTAACGACCATAGCGTATAAACGGTCAATGGGTCTTTTGGCTGAATAACGGTATATTCAGAGGACACGTATAAACCAGCTGTATTTGAATCGACAACGGCAACGGCGCCATTAACGGCGTTGATGTTACTTAGAACGATATCGTCTTTTTTTAGCTTAAAAAGCTGTTCATAACTAACATCCTCTGCGTAAGATTCATCACCCGCGGCAATCGTTCCGTCATACCTAACAACTGCAAAGGTGACTTTCTTCTTCCTGTTATCCCCTCTGGTGTAAAAGAGGTCACCCGCTCGGCCCTCACAAGCGGCACCGGAAGCCTAAATGGGTTCAGCAATGTCTTTGACAGCACGGACTCTATAACCACGTTCGTTCCATTTTTCGACGTTTCTGCCGGCAACAAGAAGCGTGGCTTTTACATCCATCCGGTTTTCTATGCGTTTTGGATCAACCGAATACAGTCGAGCAATTTCAGGGTCACCATCTAAAAATGCTTTATATCCATTAACGATATCGGTGATCTCTTTTTTCGCCTTTTGCGCTGTAATTGCGTCAGACGGAAGAACTCTCTCCCTGTTTGGACTATCTAGCCCCACATACGAGCAGTATCGCATATAGACTCGTGGCTGATCCTGGGCGGCATCTATCTTCTTCTGCAAAAAGAGCAGCGATGTCTTGACTCTTGCCTGAGAGCGTTGGAATGCGTCACCGGGGAGCGATATAACTGCCTTGACGATGAAATGACTCCTGATCCAGTCCCTGACGTAAGAAGTGTCTTCACCTCCAAGTATTCCATCGTCTAGCACGGTTATTAAAGAACCACCAGGCTTTAGAATGTCGTAATAGCGTTCAATGAATAAAACGCTTGAGCGTACGGTTCCACGCAAACTCGAGACCCCATTTCCATCTGGACGATGCGCGATGGAGTAATCTTTGAGAAGGGTTAAATCAGACGGTTCGGAGCATTTATACTCCGCAGCAAACGGCGGATTGGTTAGCGCCAAGTCGAAATAGCCGTTACGCCCGGAAATTGCATCTCGAAATTCCTTTTTCTCGCTCCTTAATTCGAGCGAATCCGCGTCCTCTTCTACAGTGATGTTCTTATCAAGGGAATCTAGCTGGAAGATTTTGCTACCGCCGTCTCCATGAAGAAACATGTTCATACGAGCAATACGTGCTAAAGCTGGATCCCTAGCCGCATCGATGCCCCATATGCAATTTTCGGCAATGCTTTTCTTGATTTCCTGTTTTTCTCTCTTCGACAGAGAGGCATTGGAATCAACTTTTTCCCACATGCCATTCAGGGCCCCAATAAGGAACCCGCCAGAGCCGCAGCACGCATCAATGATTTGTGAGCAATCGGAGATGTTTCTACCAACGTGCAGGTCTGAGAGGCCTACAGCGATATCAACAATACTTCTCGGCGTAAAATACTGCCCAAGTGATTTACCCCTTAAAGTCGCGTTCAGAAACGTTTCGAACATGCGTCCGTTGAGGTCGTCTTCAATTAGATGAAGATCAACTCCTTCAAATCGCTTAACAAGTTCTTTAATCGTTCCTGCGGATAGACGTATCTTCTCGTTGGGTTCAAAAATGCGCTTCTTCTTTTTCTGGGCAATCAGATCCTCGAAGTTCTTTACCAACTTAGCGAAAAGAATCGTGTTGACGGGATTTGGGGTCGTTTCCTCGGCCTTTTTTATCCATTGGGATGAAAATTTAGCTCGTGAAATTGGCACCGAGTAACCTTCATCCGTTTCATATCCTTCACTGCATTCATGAGCTTCTTTATCGGAGGTCATTTTTAGGAAAATCACCTTCACAAATTCAGTGAATGCGGCTCCATAGCTGAGATGTTCGTGCTTATAGATATAGGAATGTGCGCTTCCGAATAGTTTATTAACCGCAGAGGGCCCGATTTGCTTCAACACGATGCGCTCTTCCTCTTTTTCACTCGAGAGCTCAGTAGGAGGAGTCGTGTTAAAAGAACGCGGTGACAGGTATCCGGCAAAGGTGTCGAAGGCCTTGGAGCCCTTATTCATATCAGAAAGAGACAATGTGAGAACGGGCTCTGCACTATCCCATCTGTACAGCTGCGTTTTCAAGCCGTTCGTTAAAACGAAGTATTGGACTGGATTGTCTTTATAACCCTGGTTGATTAGGAGGCAATAGCTTGAGCATTGTCCGACCCAATCGTCTAGATCTTCCTTGGTTGATTTGGCATCAATGACGAAACGCACCTTTCTTCTATACGAAAGTGCGTAATCGGGCTTGTAAGGTATCTTCTTTCGGCCCAAGTTTACATTGAGTGCCGAAATGCTTTCCTTTGTTTTTATTTGACTGTCTGACCAGCCCAGGCGCTTGAGAAGCCTGTCTACAAAAAACTGCTCTACAGATGCTTCATTACTCAAATCTTCTTCTCTGCAGATTGCTTTATTCGCCGTATTATTCATTCGGTTTATTTACTTTCATCTCAAACGGCATGCCACCCTCGCGGATCACCGCTCGGAGGAACATGTTCATCGCCGCGGACATGGACAGACCGAGCTCATCGAGGATGGCGGACGCCTCCTTCTTCACCTCCGGCTCGATCCTGATGGTGGTTGCGGGTATGTTCGACGGCATGGCGGCTCCTATCTCTTGTGTATACCACGGTGCCACCATTTTAACGGACTAAGCCGCCCTCGATACCCAGTAGTCCATATAGGGCGGTAGGACGTTGAACATGTCACGAATGCGGGTCGCGCAGGAGCCGTTGGCGAGCTGACGAGCGACCGTGGACTCCGCCGTGCGGGAGTCGGTTGCCATGAAGGTGCGGCACCAGCGGAACCAGTCGAGGTAAGCGCCGAGGTGCTTGGTGGACACTCTCAAAGCGCAGGTCCACCGTCTCGCTATAGCTCCTCGATTCCTTTTTATAGGAGGATATTGCTTGTCCCTTGTTCCGAAAGGACTTTGGGTAGCTGAACTCGTCATTTTCGATATTTGAGGTCAGATGCTCTCTGCCAATTTGCCCTATGATGTCAAGCCGCTTCAATTAGGACCACCGCCCAGCGGCAATCCCCATAGGTGCGAAGCGCCTATCTACTCTCTCCCTCTTGACCTCCGGCTCTATCCGGATCGTCGTGGCTGGTATGTTCGAAGGCATGGTTGCACTCTTTCTCGTATATCACGGTGCAAACATTCTACCGTTCCTATGCCGCTGCGGCATCCTAATAGTCCATGTAAGGCGGGCGGGACGTTGAACATGCCCCTGATACGGCTCTTGCAGACGCTGTTCGCGAGCTGGCGGGCGACAGCCCCTCTGCGGATTTGCAATCTTTAAAAAGTCTTTTCGCAAACCAAAACGCTGCGGTATCGATCGCCGCCAATCGCGGAAGAGCATGTCACCAACGTGATAACAGAGTCGGAACCAGAGGAATCCGACTTCGCGCTAGCGTGCTCAGCCAATGAAGTGAGCCAGGCCTTGAAGTCTAACTCTCCAGCAAAGTCAAATCGTAGAAGCAGATCAAAGTTTTTAGGAACTCTCATGCCAAGCAACGGCATATATCGAATGGTATTGCCATCTGCGTTCGTGAATGTCACGGCTCCAATATTTGCAAAACAATCCGTCCGATAACAATTCTGGAGTTCGGTAAAGCCCAGAGTTCCATATCCCATGTTATGAGCGTACACGAGCATGTTTGCACTTGATGGCGATGAGCCTTCAGCTATATACGGACACCCGGAGAATGACGGTAAGCGATCGAAACCGTGATTGAGGTAGAAACCGTTAGGGTCACCCTGGCGGCATGAGACAACGGGCGTTGAGATCGAGGTCCCTTCGACCGTAAGCCAACCGGCGTAGTCCGGGTTCTCGTCTTTTAGAGACACGCCGCCGTCTGCTTGCGCTTTCTGTTCAGCTGCATTTGCGATTGCAGCCTCTCTAACAATCTCGGCACCCAGGCATATGAAGATAAACACTGAGGCGACAAGAACACCAACCGTCAATTTCACGGCAGTGGAGCTTTTGCTACCAGATGCGACGCGCTCACAATTCCGATCGAAACGCCTTTTCGCAATTTTGCAGAACGGACCTACGAGGGGAATCATCCCTGCTTCTCCTTAAGATGCTCCTTAACGCCCGGCCATTTCATGGCCTTTTCAGGCGAATATTCTTCATGCTCATGAAAGCGCTTGACCTGAAAACCGCAACCGAACGCAAGCGCAAATGAACCGCCTCTATATTCCCAGCTGTTGGACTCACAGACGATGGACTTGCCGGACTTAGACACCTTCAGCGCGCGACCGCACAACGGGCAGACTCCGTATTTCCTTAGATTCGTCTCCTGGGCGCGCCTCTTGCCGCACTCGATGAGTATAGTCGCATCCCTCTTGGTAAGGTCGTCGTAATCTAAGTCACCTGCAGAATCGCCCAAAAGCCTCCTGATAAAAGCAATCTGCGGTTCTGAAGCGGGGTCCTCGGCCCATTTTGCCGCGCGCTCACGGTCCCAAAGGGCCCTATCGTGTGAGGTCTCATAATTCGATTCAAGCCACAGGAGTATGTCCTGCTCGGCAACATCAAGCGACCTATAATACCTGCGCTGGGTCTCCCCCAGCCTCGTAAGGTCCGCGGTGCAACAGTCGAGAAGGTCAGGCTTGTATAGCGTGACCTGCCACCCCCTGTCGGATGCACCGGGACCGGCGATATTCCGATCGCCGTTGTAGTGCACGACCCAGGCGATGGACCCAGTGGAAGAAAGTACGTTGACCTTGCGCGACGTGAGCACCCAACCGGATGGACAATCCTCCACTTCCTCGACTCTTCTTCCCAAGTCGAGAAGCGAGCCATCGAGTTGTTTCCTGCCAACCCTGTCGGGAAAATCCCTCTCGTTGAGTCCGAATAAAGTCGGCGGCGTGCAGATACTCTTATCGTCAGATACGCCCAGGCAGTCGATAAGCCTGAGAGACTTCTTTTCATAGCCGGTTACGGGGTCGGTGTAGAGTCTCAGCCCTCGCCCAACCATCTGCGTGTAGAGCGATGGGTTCTTCGTCGGTCGGGCCAACAACACGGTCTCAATGAGTGGCATGTCCGTGCCCTCGGTAAAAACGCCGTAGTTGATGAGGCATGGAATCTCTCGCGCCGTGAACGCATCGATGATCTGTCGGCGCTCATCTGCCGGCGTGTTTCCGTCGACAACCACAGAGCCGGGAATGAGCTCGGCCAGCGAGTAGGCATGGTGCACGCTCGAAGCGAATACTAGTGTCTGGCCAATATGGAATTCTTTATATGCAGCTGCGACCTGACGGTTCGTCTCAGGGCGGTCAACGCGCTTTGCAAGCTCTCCTACCCGGAAATCGCCCATTCCGGTACGGACGCCCTTCGTCGACCAGTCCACGATGGTTCTACGGCAGTCGATATCGCAAAGATAGCCATTGGAGATTCCCCAGCGCAGATCTTTCTGAAAGACGATATCGTCGAAAACAGCCCCGAGGCCTCGATCGTCCCCCCTCCTCGGCGTCGCGGTGAACCCGATGTGGAGGCGCGGCCTCAAGTAGTCGTAAATTTTACGATAAGACGGTGCCAGGGCATGGTGCGCCTCATCGGTGATAACCATATCGAATTCGCCAGGCTCAAAGTCTCTCTCGAGTCGATTTGCGAGCGTCTGGACAGAAGCCGAGACGACCTCCTCGCCATGCGAGTGCCGTTCGGCCTTTTCGATGCCTACCGGGCAGCTGTAGTACTTAACCGGCTGGGTAACCAGTTCCTCACGGTGTGAAAGCAGAAGAACCCTACCCTTCCGAGCGATCCTGCTGAAAGTCACGGTCTTGCCGAGCCCCGTTGCCATCTGCACGAGATGCGATCCACTCTCGAGGGAGTCGCAGATATCCACACACTCCTGCTGATAGTCCCTGAGGACAATCTCATCGGGTGCCATCGCTCCAGCCTTCCTCAACGGTAAGCCCTTCAACGCCGGCCGCCAATCCGTTGACGAGCGCGGCGTGCGCGGCGGGTCCCATCGCAAGAACCTTGGCAATGAGTTTCTGGATGTTTCCGAAATACCAATCCTCGTTCATCAAGCAGGCGTCATCGTTGAAGCCCAGGCGATCTGGCAGCGTGATAGATAGACCGCAATCGAAATCAGATAGAGGGTCGCGCGTGAGGAGGGCAAGGCCATGGGACTCGACGAGAAGGGCCCTCGCTAGGTCGTCCGAGCTCACGACAAGCATCCTGTCACACAGCTCGCGATACTCGTCATTGTCGCCCCCGGGCATCTTATAGCTCCTATCGAGGAATATGCCACTGTCGGGATTAGATATATCGAGGTACTCACGCTGGAGTGCGACGCCTGATTCAAAAGACGGATCTGGCATATGCACTTCGTCGATACATCCCGTCTCGTAGTAAATCCTCAATGAAGAAGTGTTCATCTTTAAACCGTGTTCTTTCTCTCGGAAACCGTTCCGGCTTCGGGACGGACGTAAACCGAAGGCATTTGCGATTTCGCCGCCTTCTCAATGCTCTCGATGCGGTCACTGCCCTCCTGAAGAATGTGCCTTGAGGCGGCTGACTCCAATGCGGCGGCGACCGCAATCGAGTCTCTTGTCCGGATTGAAGTCGGAACGCTGAGTCTCCGGCCGTGTGACCTTCTCAGAAACTCACCGGCCGAGGGGACTCCCCTTAGGTCCCTCACTGTCCTGACTCCGATAAAACCCTCGATTGCAACGAGAGACTCATTTAGCGACTCGGCATCAGCTCGCGCCCTATCGAGCGACACGGAGAGCTCACCAAGCCTGTTTCTCAGCCCATCTAGGATTAAACTCGCTTCGACGGCATAGCGCTCAGCCCCTAATGCGTCGGCAGATATCTTTGATAATGCCGCGCTGCAGAAAGCGGTATCGGTATCAATTTGGGATAAAAGAGCGTTTCTCTCTTTCCTGTCTGCCGGCGTAAAAGATAATGACGACTCCAGCTCGGCAAGTCTCGCCCTGGCAGACGAGATCTTTTCCGAGCGTTTAAGAACCTCCTCCGCAATGGAAATCGATGACTCGATCTCATGGACCTCATGCTCCATGGCCTCGACCTTGAGCATCTGAGACCTGAAGGCACCCTCGACCTCCGAGACGGTGCTATACCCATTTGCGGAAATAACGGACAATGCTTTGACCCCGGCGCTAATTGCGCCGATGCCGGCGCGCTTCGATTTGGATGCAATCCTCCACTTAAGAGCATTGTCAAAACCCTTATCTCGCGGAGTGTAGCCAAGGCTCTTTGCCTTTGCCTCATTCAGTTTACGGTCGGAGATTCTTGATTCGATATTCCCGGCTACAACATCGACGGGTATTCCCAGCCGGGCACGAATGCCGAACTCGTCGTAATTTGAACCGAGTGAGGACGCAAGTACCTTCTTGTCGTGCCCGCCGCTATCGGGGTGCCTATAGCCGATACCCCTGCGGCTCCATTCGACAGTAAAGCCATCGGCCTCGAACCTCTCTACGAACTCATCCCAGTTGGAGCTGTTTGCGATTGACCTGTCTATGGCGTCTCTGATTTCCGCAACCCAACTTCGGCCTCCACGGCGCCTAAGTGAGCGCTCGGCCGCACTCATGCGAACTGACTGAATCGTGGGGGTCTGCCGTCCCTCACGTACTGCTGCGCGCCAATCAGCAAGGTCGGGAAAGTAATTCATTCCATGCTCTTCACCGATCTTTTGAGCCTGATGGTCGAGCATGTCGCTATCCTCAGGTGAAATCTGAACTTTGAGACCCGTGGACGCATTTACAGCATTGAGAATTATGTGGGCGTGCATGACGCCACTTGCATTGTCGTCGTGTACGGACCAGATCCACTGCCAGCCCCGATCGGCAGGCCATACCCTCTCACACCACTCCTGGGCGAGCTGGCCAACCTCCTCTGCCGACGCGCGGTCCCTGGGGTCAGGTGACAAAATCCATTGATAGTAATTTCTCCAGATGAGATTTGGATTTGATTTCCTTTTCTTCTCAAACCACTCTGGGGGCTTATCCTTGCCGAATCTCTTTCTCGTCGCATCCATCACCTTATGCCATCCGTACGGGGTGTCGGGCAATCCTGGAGAGTGGCCGAACGCCATGGAGCGCGAGGCGGACTTATCTCCGGCAAGGTATTTTTCGATTCTCTCTTCGTGATCCTCAGTGCTTCGATGCCCAAATGAAAGGTAGTCATCGATCTGTTTACAGCTGCCTCCGCCACCCGAGAGCGTCTTAAGAAAGGGCATTACGTCTCCTTTCAGTCGGATATTCAGCCTCGATTGCACGCGAGAGACGCTCGCATGCATCCATCAGACGCGGCTCGACGGTATCGATTGCTGCGAATATGGCCATAGACACCCTTCTCGCTTCGGCAGCGCGCGACTGTCCCGCTATCGCCTTTGCGTTTAAATTGAGCTCAGACAGTTGCGTCGAAATCGTAAAGAGCTCGTCCCAGATATCCCTTAAGGTCGATCCTGATGAGGCATTGGTCTCGTAGAGAGTCTTGTACAGAATGTACTCAGTGACGCTCATGTTGAGGTTCTTAGCCAATGAACGAATGGCCTCCGCTTCCTCAACGGTGCTCCTGGCCTCTATACGCGCCCTTTTTGGCTTTTTCTCACGGGACATCTCACCCATGTGCCGTCTCCTAACTCATGCTTTAACAAGCGTAGAGCAGCGACACGTACCGTGCCGTACAACTTGGTGACATGCGGTGCCAATGTTTTTGCAGGTGAATGGCTATGGCATTGCCGAGCTATGACATTACCGAACTACGAACAAACTGAAATAACGAACAATGTAATAAGTGAAGTAAGGAACTATGTAAGAGCTGAATAGCGTAACTACGTAACTACGCAACAACGTGATAAAGGAACAATTGAATTTTGGAAGGTGGGAAGTGCTTGCCACAGTCAGCCGTAACGTTGAGTAATGCCCTCAATCTAAAGAGGTCATCGCTATTCAGAGTTCCAGCCCGATCGACACAAGGAACCAGCCTTTCTATCAAAATCCATCCGAGCGTTTCTCGGCGAGCTTGCGGGTCACGTCTTGCTTAAAATCTCAAGGCAAGATGGGTGGCTGGAGTCGATTACGGACATCCCATTAGGTTCAATTACGGCGCATTGTTACGTGCATGCTGAAAGAGTGAGTAACGTAAGAGGCGAACAGCTGAACTGTGACATAGCTGAATAACGTAACAGTGAAATATCGGAACTACGTATCAATGCAACTTCAACATAACGATACTGTTGAACATCCAAGGAAAGGGAATCTAGTCGCACCCGTCGACACGCCCTAGACAATGCCCATTGGCAAAACAGGCACCGGCGACCCGCGCTCCCGCCTAAACGAATCGAGGACTAAGCCTTGGTCTAAACTGACTAAGCGTGTCTCGTTAGCCTTATGACCCCCGTTTGGCTTACAAGTAATGAGGCGAAGAACGACAGAATCGAAGTCCAGTCCATCTGTCCGGCACTATGCGGCGCCCTGCGAATGCGAGACCGAATGTGTCGTGCTCGTAATTGATTGACGACCGGCGATCTTTCCAAATCAACGAAAAGAAGTAATTGGCTAATAACCCATTAACGTCAAAACGCAGCTGCGTAATAACGTAACTACGTAACTACGCAGCTGCGTAGTAAAAGAATTACTGAAATACGAAAAGTGAGGAAAGCTTGCCGCAGCCAAGAGCGACGCTGGGTAGCGTCCTTCGTCTAACGCCATAGGCGCAATTCATTGTTCTCGCTCAAGCGGCATAGGGAGGCCGATCTTTCTATCGAAATCTATCCGAAATCTTCTTGACGAACCCGTACCTCACGTATTGTCTAGGAGCTCAAGGCAAGGTAGGCGGCTGGAGTCGGTTACGGATATCCCGTTGGGCCAATTGCAGCGCATTGTTGCGTACATGCCGAAAAGGTGAATAACGTAAAAGGCGAACAGCTGAATTGTGCAATAGCTGAATAGCTGAACTACGTAACCTCGTAACAACGAAATATCGGAACAACGTAACCATGCAGTTGCAACAAGACGGCACTATTGGACACTCAAAGAATGTAAGTTCCGGTCGCACCCGCCCAAAACCTTGGCCAATGTCCTTCGCCAAGAACGACCAGCAGCGACCCTGGGCTCCCGCCTGAACGTACCAGGGAAACTAAACCGTGAATCAAATTGACCAGGCGTCTCCCGTCAGTCTAATAACTCCAATTTGGCTATCAAGTAATGAGGCAAAAAACGACAGGATCGGAGTCCGGTCCATCCATCCAGCGCTATTGCGGTGCCCTTCGAATGCGAAGCCGAACGTGCCGTGTTCGTAATTGATTGACGACCAGCGTTCTTTTCAAATCATCGAAATGAAAATAATGGCAAACAACTCATTGATGTTAAAACGTAACAGTAGAGAAGTCGAAAACCGAAAAAATTGAACTGCTTAACTATGTAATAGCGTAATTGCGGCAAAGAGGAACTACGACGTAATGCAACTACGTAGAAACGTAACTTTGTAACGCCGTAGGCGCCGGGTTTTAGGGCAGAGCCCTAACAAGCGCCGCCTTTGGCGGCGGTACGCTACCGGGCAAAACGCAGTTTTGTACGGCAGCGTACGACACTTGCGGAAAAAATTCAGGACCGAACGGTCCGATGTTCAATAGTTCTGCTATTCCGTAGTTTCGTGATTCGTATTTTACGGTTTACTGCTTTTGCGCTATTGCGTCTTATCGTTATTACGTAGTTCTGTTGTTCGCCTTTCACGTTGTTCATGTATTCACCTTTTCCATGTTTCAGTAGTTCGTCTAACGATCTAAAGGGCAATGGGGCCCGGCGATAAATGGTTTCCCATTCGATACCGGAGCCCCATTGCCCTTTAGATCGAGTTAACTAAAAAAACGCCGGGGCCGTCTTTTGGCGGCCCCGGCGTTTCGTCTTATGCCGATGCGGCGGTCACTCTGTCGCCTCTGCCGAACCCATAACCGGATTCATAGCCGTCGGCTTTGACATAAGGATCGCTAGTAGTCCTGACTTTAATCTTGGTCGTCCTCAAGCCGATCCCATCCATGTGACGGTTGACGGATTCGGGGACGACGATCGCGAGCGCCATGGACTCGTCATTGCTGACCTGCTCCGCATAGGCTCGCTTGAGACCGGAGATGAAGCCAAGCATCCACGTCCCCTTTACGCCCTTCTGGCGTGAGACATTTCCGTACCCCATGGCCTTCATTCGCGCGCAATAGGTCCTGAAGCAGTTCTCGGCCGCATTGGCGCTCGCCCTAAAGCAGCACGAGGCGACAACGGAATCCTCGCCCTCACCGACGAACACGACAGTCCTTCCATTGTTGCTATATGACGTGTAGGCCCTGCACCTGTAGTTCGCTGCAACAACAAGTGCAAGGGTTTTCTTCCACTCCGCAATCCGACGGCCGAGATCGCAAACCTCCTCGCCGACTTCTGCCGGTGAATCGTCCAGATTGATGTCCTCCAACTTGAGGTTGTTCGCAACGAGGAGCCTCTGGAGCGCCAACGAGGCTGCACGCGCTTCTCCTTCGGTCGCGGCCCCGTCGATGAGGGCAACGATCTTCTTGATCTTCTCGTCGATGTTCTTCATGGTTATCTCCTTTGGAGTGGGGCGAGGACCAGGAGGCCCTCGCCATTGACGATTCTAGAGATTAGGCAGCTTGTTTCGAGTGATCTGGGCTGTGGGGACACCCCAGTCATTGACGTTGATGAACAGCTGGAAACTCTGGTTCGCATAGGTCAGGTTGATGAACATGCTGCCGTTCGAGCACTCAACGCCGCCATCCGGGAAGCTGGCGACGAGCATGTCCTTCTCGGTATGAAGCTCGGACTCAAGCCACACCTCACCGTCCTCGCCACTCCACTTGAAATGGCTCTTGACGCAATGGGGGCCGATTGCCTTGAACGGCTCGTCCGTCCAGGACCCGATTTTGTCCCATTCGTACTCGATCGCGAAGGAATAAGGATAGAAATCGTCCTTGGAACGAGTCGCGAAAAACCCGAGTTCAAACATCACCTTGCAGAACACGAACGACTCATGGTCGGGGTAATCCTTCTCGATCCCGTCAAAGCTATTGCTAGTGGGAATCTTCTTCAGCTCTTCGATGGCGGTTTCGAGGTCTTTCTTGGACGGAAACCTAATTTCACCGATACCGGATGCGTAGTAGCCCATCTGGCTCCTCCTAACCGCACGGCGTCGGCACCGCCCCTTGCGCGTGCCCCTCGCGACCCCGCCGCGCGTCGCCTTAGCTCTGGCGAAAGCCGCCGCGGGCGGTCGCGGCCCGTCAGGGGTCTGCACGGCAACCTCCACCAGGCCCCGCGCCCCGCGCGGGGGCTTGTGCGGGGTTCCGTGCGGGCCCTTGACGGGACGCGGCCCCCGTGGCGACGGAGCGTGCGCGGTCGGGTTCCCGCCCTGGCGCGCG
>OLVW01000717.1_pt1 | contig 31724 bp, 26 predicted proteins | sample 1673301 | NCBI WGS metagenome assembly OLVW01 (sample SAMEA3178941, study PRJEB25190) | human gut metagenome
GTGCGGTAGTGGGACAATGCGGTTCATTGATTTCGCAGGTGCTTTATGTGAAGCATCACCAAATCTTCACTTATTTTCAGTATAAACGCCAAGTCAGTAAAACAGACATCAAGACTAAACTTTCAAGCACCTATCTCCAAATTTAATATAAATCTCAATCTGTGCAATAACGATAATATTTAACTACTTAAAATATAAGAGGGGCTGCCAGAAAACAACCCCTCTCCTTGTACCCGATACCCATTCACAGGCTGTCAAGTACAAAATTTATATCATCCAAAAGCTTCTTATAAGCTTTGGTTTGCCTCTTTCCAGTTAGAGCGTAACTCAACTTAGAACGTAAAGCATCCCTACCCTGTTCTGAGCATAAGCCGAACTGCACAAACAGATTTATCAACTGCCTCTGAGTCACGTGCATCTGCATCATACGAAACCTTGTCTGCTCGTAATAATTAATCATACCTCAACACCCAATCAAAGAAAATGGGGAACAACCTTTCGGTCATTCCCCATCAGTTACCTTAAGCTGTCATCGCAAACTTAACCGCCGTAAATCTGAAATTAGTTCTTCTTGATGTTCTCCTGAATATATGCTTGGAATGCATATGCAAGAGCCTTAGAGTTATCAGCCTTAGGAGCAGTAGCACCTGTACCACGAACAGCAGTTCTCTTGTGGAAGTAAGGCTCAAATGCCTCATAACCTGGCTTGATAGCCTTGAAGATGTTCTTGTTATCCTTCTTCTCAACATCAGCAACAAGACCAATGTTCTCCTTGATAGAACCTGCACCTGCCTTCTGAAGCAGAGGACGTGGGAAGTCGCTGTTCATGCTGTACTTAACTTCGAACTTAACTGTAATGCCGTCTCCGTTGAAAGTACCGCAATACTCAGGACGAGAAATAAGCATACCTGTTTCCATAAGGTTCAGAGAGAAAGTCTCGCCTGCCTTAACAAGTCTGTCCTCGGACTTAGCATCAACATCGTTGAATGTCTTTGCACCCTCTCTGTAAGGAGCAACAGGAACATATACATCTTCGAGAGCCTTAAACTCATAGCCGATAACAAGATAAGTAGGGATGTTAGAATTGCCACCCTCTGTTCTCTTGCTAGGTCTTGTTGGGTCACCAAGGCATCTGATGAATGCGATAGAACCTGCCTTAGAACCTTCAACAGCCTCGTTACGGTTAGTCTCCATAAGCTTAGAACCTTCTGCAAGGAACTTGCTGTGCTTGTCGTTGCCCTTAGCCTTAGCTGCAGGAGCTGTAGCAGGAGCGGTAGCAGGAGCTACAGGAGCTGCTGCTGGAGCGGATGTCTGATTGATTACGTCTGAAAGTGCCATAAAAATAGCCTCCTTAAAAAATTTTAGTTTGGAGTACCTTTGCGATTATCTCCATGTTTTTGATTTATGTAAACACTGTATAAGTGCTTTACATCGTACTATTATTATAACTCTGGACGGCGAATTTGTCAAGTCTTTTTGAAAAACTTTTTCAATTTTTTTTGAAACCCAGAGGATTTCAAAAGCCTCGCTACGCCCTTTCGTTAATACTATTTTAGCATACCTTGAACCACTTGTCAAGCTTTTTTTTTCAAAATTTCTTTGAAAAATTTTTCTGATTTCAACCGAAATGCCCCAGTGAATCGCAAGCACACGCAAAGCATAGACGATATAAGACCGAGTAACATTTTGTTAAAATTAGTGCGTAAACCCGACTCGAACTTAGATTTTTCTAAAACAGCTCCCCCAAAAAGCAGGGAAAATAAATAACGAATTACATATAAAATATTTCATCTCAGTTCGCATCTCAAAACCAGTCCAATCTTTTCCTGATTAAAACCGAACTAGAAATGCAAATGTCAACTCAAGATTTTATCTGAAACAGATACCCGATTTCAACTTACTTTGAGATACCCATTATGAAGAAAGTACCCGAACCGCCAGTTTTGTATGTGACGTTAAGCATCTCGCCTTCATTTAATGAGCTAAACGTGGAATAAGTACAGAAATAATCCATTAACTTATTCTCAGTGCCAACAGTTGCCTCGATGGTTACCAAATACACTATCTGACTCCCATCAATGTAGGTCTTTTTCTCAGAAACAACGCCTGTTGTTTGCTGTTCTGCACCTGAAACATCTACATCTCCATTAAACTCTAACAGACCTTTATCTGGAACTGTTACACTCGTCTCTGGAGCTACTGTTTCTGGAGCAACCGTTGTCGTCTCAGCCATAGTTGTTGGATTTTTCCTATCATACTTAGCCGAAGTAGTTGTTGTGGTCTGCTTCTCTGTATTTGTGTTCAGCTCCTGCCCAGACCCCACTGTTGTGGTTGTCTGAGCAACTACTGAACTTGCATTTGAATTGGGTTTCTTGGTTATAGAAATGTGGTTACAACCATAAGCTACAAGAGCTATGGCTACAAGTACCCCTGCTATAACGAAACCAGCTACTGGTTTATTCATCTAAACACCAACCCGCCGAAATTATCTTAGAAAGAAGCCTTAACAGCTGATATTACATCGTAGTCAACAGCAAAGCCTGTAGCAACATCGAATGGAGAAAGAACAAGCTTAAGCTCGCCATCAGCAGTCTTCTCAACGAGAGCGAAGATGATAGTCTCATCTACAGTTTCACAGAAGTAGCCGATACCCTCCTTAACGGTGTTGAGGAACTTAGCCTGCTTGTGGAAAGTCTTTCTCAGGAGCTTGTCTGCTCTCTTGAAAGTCTTACCACCAGTGATGGAAGCGATAAGAGGAAGATTTGCTCTGATTGCCTGAGCAGGAGTCTGAATTGTCTTGAGAGCCTCAACGAACTCATCTCTCTTAAGGGATGCACAGTACTCAGTGTACTCTCCGCCGCTCTTGAGCATAGCGTTATCAGTGAAGTTAAGAGCCTCGTCAATAGATACGCCATAAACAATCTTATCATCGGAGATATCAGCGATGAAGTTGTCGGAAATGGCTACAGCCATTGTATACTTGATACCCGCATCCTGTCCTGCCTGAGCAAGGATGTCATTCAGCTCGTTAACGTTGAACTCAGCATACTCGATGTAAAGAAGCTGGATAGCAGCATCAATATAAGCCTTGCAGAACTCTGCAACAGTATCATCACCGAAGAAAATCTTAACCTTAGACTTGAAAGGAGTCTTAGCCTTGAGCTTAGACTTGATTGTCAGGTCTACGTAGTTCTTGTCGCCGTCCTTGTATGTATTTACAGAGCTGTAGAACTCATTAACATAAGCACCAGCATAAGCAGTAGCCTTTACAACAGACTCAACGCCTCTCTTGAGAGTCTGAATAGCTGTACAAGCAGTATCAAAATCACCCTTGATAGCCTTAGTCAGTTCCTCACTTCTTGCTGCCTTGTAGTCCTCAAAGCTCTTAGTAAGCTCACCATACAGACCGTTAACAACTGTCATAATGTCATTTCTTGTAAACATAATGATTACCTCCAAAATTTAAAATTTTTGTATCGGATACCCAGACCCGATTACTTACTATTGTTTTGCGAATCTTTGTGTCTCGATGTCCTGCCAAATAACTTGCCAACCGCACCTACGATACCCTCTGCCATTGACTGTACAGCATCAGACACGGATACGAAAGAATCCTGTTGCATACCCGAAGCCTGTTCAGATGCCTGATTAATAGCACTCTGCTGAGCAGGTGCTGGTGGTTCTACGCCACCAATAGGCTTATCGAACGTAAAATAATCACTTCCTGCTGGGTCTGGAGCAAGACTATTCACAGAATTTATCGGGTCTCCCCAGTCTTCCTCCTCAGCATCATAATCGTAATCATCTTCGTCTTCAACTGTTTCAGGCTCACTGCTTAGTTCAGGGTCTGCACCCCAGTCTTCATCGTCTTCGTCCTCGTCAGATGAGGAAGTAGAGTTATCTTCTGAGAAATCACCCCAGTCTTCGTCATCGTCCTCTGAATCTGACTCCAAGGAAACTGGGTCATTCGACCAATCTTCCTCATCATCGGAAGTATCCTCTGGTTCGCTACCCCAGTCTTCGTCATCGTCATCGGTATCGTCATCAGAGGTTGCACCGAACTCCTCTTCCTCTTCGTCTTCCTCAGAGTCTTCTATGTCCGCTCCAAACCCATCATCGTCTGAATCAGCACCAAATTCGTCCTCATATTCCGAATCGGTATCGCTACCCCAGTCTTCCTCGTCATCGTCGTCTTCATCGCTTGACTCGAAAGAATCCGTACCGTCTGCCTCAGAAACCTCAAATTCGCCTTCGTCCGAATAGTCTTCGTACCCGAACTCATCGTAATCTGAGTCTTCGTCAAAAGCATCAGTGTCATCGACACTTTTATCCGCCGACACAAGATTAAGTGAACCTGAGTCACTAGACGACTCTTCTGAAGAATTTTCAAAAGTTTCTGGATTATCCCAGTCATCTTCATCATCTTCGTCAGCAAAAGTACCCGAATTTTCCTCGTCTTCAGACGACCAATCGTCATCATCGTCCTCTTCTGATACTTCCTCAATAGGTTCAGACGAGTCTTCATCAGAATCGGAATTATCACCCCAATCGTCATCGTCTTCCTCATCGGAATCGTATCCTTCAGAACTTACTTCTTCCTCCTGCTCCCAGTCATCGTCTGGCTCATCTAAAGCGTCAACTTCATCAGCCTCGGACTCTTCCTCGTCCCAATCGTCTTCGTCCTCATCGTCCTCAGACTCGAAATCAACGAAAGGACTGTCGTCCTCATCGTCTTCTTTTTCAAAATCATCAGAGGTATCCGAAGATTGTTCAGCCCAAGCCTCATCTTCCTCTTCAGCCTCTTCCTCCTCTGCTTCCTCCTCAAAGTCAACAAAATTGGACTCGATGATAGGTTCGTCCTCTATATGGATACCCGAATTGCTTGAAACGTCTTCCTCTGACTCATCATCAGACCGATGAATTAGATTGAACTGTTGCATAAACTGCTGTGAAGCACTTAGAGCCACTTTTTGCTCTTCTTCATCTTGCTCCGCTGCACTAGCAGTCTCATCAGTTAAATCAGAACTCAAATCCACTTCGCTTTCTTCAAAATCTGAATTTGTGCTCAAATCCAAACTCATTGGTCTAACTACCCCGCCAGATGCCAATGGGTCAGGGGGTGTTTCCAGTTCTTGTTCCTGCTCTTTTTCCAATCTGACCCGAAATTCCTCTTTAAAAGACCGTTTAAGCAAATCCGTGAATAAGACTTGGTCATCATAGTCCAAGATTGAAATTTTGTAGCCACTATCAGATATTTGTAGCATCTTATTATAGAAAAGATACTGCTCAAGCACGTCTACGGACTGATATAAGTTATCTATACTCCCTGTAAGGTCAAGGTCTAGATGTACCCCCGCTCTGCATAAACACTTGTGTATATCCTCAAGATACGCCCTGTATTCCTCAAGCAATTAATCACCCTCTTGTTCCCGAAGTAGGACTTTCTTCTTATTATTAAGGCGGATTAACTCTGACTTAGCTTTAGATACATTTTTCTTAATTGTCTTAGGATTTGTACCCGAATACTGCACACCCTCAGGAGTGCCTGCTGTCGAAATAAGCGTATTTAAGTAGAAAATACGCTCATCAAGAGCCGCCAGAAGATTTTTATACTCCGCTTTTGTCCTCTGCATAATTATATACCCTCCCCTTGCGACTATTTTGTCGAAAGACATATAATATATTTCACACTCAACAAGTTTCTGCATAACCTATAAAAAAGTCCGATATTTTCATCAAATATCGGACTAATCTTTATAGATTTAACGCAACTCGTATCTTCCTACACACGGAAGAACATTTCTAAATCGCTCATATAACGCCTTATCCATTCGTATGATAGGTTTAGATGCTAAGTTCTCGAAACAATCCCAACCCATAAATGAAAGGTTCATTCCCGCCTCGAACTCAACATATTGCAAACTAGGCATATTACAAAAACATCCTGCTCCAAGCATTTTTAAACTTTTCGGAAGAAGTACCCTTGTGTAATTTGTCACAGAACCTACTCTATCACCTATATTAACTACCTTTGGAAAATAAAAATCTCCAGTCAAGTAACGAGAGCTAAAAGAACTTCGACCAATCTTCTGTATATTTGCACCGCCCTTAATGAACACCCAGTTGGAGAACTCTTTCCTAAACCAATACCCACCAAACGAGTAATCGAAAGTAGATGGTGAAATCTCAACATATGAATCAGGGATTATAATCTCGGATGGTGTGCTACGACAACGCCCTGAAAGGCAAAGAACCTCACCACCAGCAGGAAGAACAACCTTTGCACCATCTCCGCTCCTATCTATCTGGTCACAAACATTATAGACTATTCTGTTAGATGAATCCCTAGTTGAACCCTTCAAACCAGCTATTTGCAAACGTGTATCACGCTTATGAGCAAGCAACTCATTCTCGCCAACGCATCTGCACAGCAATCTGCCGTTAGATGAGAACTTTGTTCCCTTTATAGATACCCCTGTTGTTTGTATGATTTGCTTAAGAGCACTCGCTGTATACCATTCAAGTGAATTATCAGAAGTATCTCCTACCTGATAGTACGTTACATGGTTCTTCATACCCATATTTGCTATGTATAACATCTATTGCCCTCCTCAACGATAAGAAATTATCTTTCTGATGTTTGAGATATTTATGCTACGAATATACTCACTTGCTTGCAGGGCGGTAAGTACTCTGACACTGACAAGCCCATCGTAAGAACCTGATTGCCTTCTCTTTGCACGTCTTTCAGCAGTCTCAGTAGAAATATTACTACTCATCGTAGCTAACAGCATCTCTGCTGCACCACTATCTATGATAGCAACATCTTTAAGCTTTCCAGTGGTTATAAGCTCAGCGTAAGCTTTATTGTAATCAGAGATAAGACCAAGCTGCTCTGCCTTACTCTCGAGTATCATAGTCTGAACCATATTAGCACCATCACAAAGACGTCTTACAGTTCCAGCAAACATCTTAAACTTAGTGGATTTGTCTTCCCACTCAAGATATTTATTTCCGATATACTTCTGTAATGCCTCGCCATTCTTTGTGCAGGTCATAGAAACAATAGCTCCCCTTGCAGTTGCTATCTCCAAATCACATACCCCAGACCTAAGCTCTCTCAAAAGAACTGATTTATCTAACAATGTACCCGAATTTGAGTCCCAGACTACACTCGGTGTGCCGTAATGAGGACTTACCTGATTTATGCCTGCCAAAAACAGCTTACCCTGTAAACCATCGAACTCCTTCAGTACACTAAATAGGTGAGCATCGTAAGAAGCCAACACAAGCTCTGTGCAAGCCTGCTTAACCATTCCTGCACTTGCTCTAGCACCATATGTTTCTGGATTAGATGCACTGAGCTTATTACCCAGTCTTTTTATCTCAGGTAGCTTTGCACACGCTACACAAATCTGTCGCATCATATCCACAGACAACTGGTCTGCATCGAGATACCTCATAATGTATCTTCTGGTCTGAGAAACGTCCAACTTAGAGTTCTCTGCAAGCTCCCTTATCTGTCCCTGTGAAAGCGGATAAACTACCGCTGCATCAACAGTTGCTACATCAATATAAGCAATACAAGTCGTCTGAGAAGAACCGTCCAATCTTACGGCAGGTACTACAGTATCTGAATCTGACTCACTGGCTCTGCTAAGGTTCCGCATAATCTCCTGAGCCTTATCTTTACCGTACACTGCTGTTATCAGGTTTACGTTTCTTGTATAGATACCCGTCAGTCCGTTTTTCTTTAAAGCCATACTACCCTGAGAAAATACGTCACACAGATAGTTAGACAGTACTGTCATACCCATTCTAGGAATTATCACGCAAGTACAAACCTGAAGTGTAATAGTACGAGAAATCAGCTTAAAAGTCGTACCCTGAGAATCGGCTGGTTTTAACTCGACTACAGGGATAGTGAACTCATTGAAGTTTATTTTACTTCTTAGGAACTTTCCACCGTCCTGCAAAGAAAATTTCTGAATGAAATTCTCTGCATTTTCTGCTCCCTCTACAATCTCGCCACTCTGCACCAAAGCACGAAGAATCAGAGGACTCATAGTCGCATAAACACCTGCAGGATACTGAGAATTGTAAACAAAAGCCGTATCCAAAGTCAGAACTCCTAAATATGTGGCGAGAACCGAACCACCACTTGACGAAGTGAGATTGATTGCTCTATCTGCCCCCATAAAACTTGCTAAAAACGTTCTGCCTATTGTAGCTAAGGAATTGTAATCTTCCATACCCTGAGTGCCATACTTATCTGCACTACCCCACATATAAGTTGTCAGCGGATACACCAAGGTGTTTCTCTCACCTGTATACTTAGGGTTCGTGAGAGCAGCGACATACTGCTTACACGCTGTAGCATATCTTTCGATTATAGCGTTATATTGAGAAACTTGTGCATTATACATATGAAAAAACCTCCACAAATTTATTTCGTATATATTATTTCTTGCTCACTGTCCGTACTCCTAACATGAAAATAGAGCGAACACTCATGCTCGCTCTATTGTTACTCATATGTATTATTTTCTCTTATAGTCCCTGACCAGAATCACCACTACAGCAACTGTCAAAATACCCACAAGCACTAAGGTGTTGCGAATACCGTTCTCTAAGAAACGGTTCATCACGTTCCCCATTCCTACCCAAAGCTTGCCTACCCCAATAAGGAATAGCTTTGAAATACAGTATGCAAGCCCAGTCGAAATCGTTATCTGAGCCAACAGAGAAACGCACTTCAGCAAGCACTGACCAGATGTAAGCGGTCTGTTTGGTGCGTAAAGCTTAAGCAGATGTACTAAGCAAATTACTGCTGAAATAACCACCCAAGCTACCAACGTGAGCGGTGCAACAGCAAAAGCGTAAATAGAGCCTAATGTCTTATGCTCTCCTCTGACATTGCGTACACTTTGCCACAAGCCCCCACTAGCCATTCTCGTAGGGAGAGCTTTCAAATCATGACCTAAAGAAACTTTGCGATGTTCCATAGTAGAAACCTCCTCCATAAATTTTTACAATTATATTATAACATATAACTCGTCAAATGTCAAGGGTTTCTCGCTAAATGTGACACCGTCTGTCATAAAATCTCGCCGTTAGTTACAAAGCAGTTACAAATATCACGATTTTCTTAGCAGTCTTATCGTATACCCCAAGCTCAGGTGCATATGGTTTGAATATCTGAAGTGCCTTGCTCTTGCCGATACAAACGTCATACAGACCTACAGATTTGTTCTTACTGTCAACGACATACCCGCTCAGCATTGTGTCTACTACCGACAGAACCTTGTCCTTGAGCTGTATATCTGACAAACAAGCCTCTGGCATGAATACCTCAGTGTCATTTCCGCAGAAGTACATAAAGTCACTGCAGGTCTTTGACAGAACAACTTTATCTTTTCCAATTTCAAAGTTCTCAGTCTTTATCTCACACAGATATTTCTTTCCTCTCAGCGTAAATTTCTTTGAGGTTACGATACCCTGTTCCGCTGTTTTGTCTGTCTTTGCAGATGACTTTGCAGGTGTTTTCGCAACTGAATTTTTTACCTTAGACGACTTACTTCCTGTCTTAGATACAGGTTTCTTTGACTTAGTTGCCATTTCTTTCACCTCCTTTTTAGGATACTCGTTCTCAGCAGGTTCAACCTGAGTGCTCTGCTCGTTATCTTTGAGCTCACCCTCGTCCACAGCAGACTCTGCCTTAGCGACAGCTGAATCGATACCCTGATTTACTTCTTCAGCTACCTCCTCAGTCGTAGTTTCAGCTGAATATCTGTTTGCAAATGCCTTAAGAGCATCAGATGCATCTTCGGTTGCTATATCTGCCGTCTTCTCTTCGCCATTTTCTTCTTCCTTTGTTTCCACCATAGCTGGAGTTACCTCCTGTACAGTCTCTGGAACAAGTTCCTCTTTTTCAGTGATACCCTCTTTGCTCTGACCAAGAGCGTTATCTGTGCTTACAAGACTTTCGTCCTTCTCTGCACTCTCTGAAAAACTGGAAAACCTATCAGCTACAGCCTGCAAACTCTCGTCTACATTATTTTCAACATCGACTTTAGAGATTTCTTCCTGCTCAGTGTTTGCTGGCTTGTTCTCAGCCTCAAGCTCCTCTGCCTCTTTCAATATAGCCTCTGGCACAGACTCGTCTTCCTTTTCATCTGCCTCTCCCAATATAGCCTCTGCCTCAGCCTCGGCTTCATCTTCCTCCGACTCTTCCACTATAGCCTCGTCTTTCTCTTCATCTACTTCAACTTCGTCACCGCACTCATTTAAGAAATTGTTTCTATCAGTTACGAAACTCAGAACAGCCGACATATCTTTTGCACGAGAACCGTCAGACTTAAACTCTTTCAGCTCTCTTCCGATTAAGGACTCAGGGTCTATCGTAGGCTCAACAAAAAGTTTTGCCCACTTATCAGTAATGTAAGGTACACTGTACAAAGACAACTCCACAAGCAAAACAGAATATACATCAAACATAGTACCCGCAGTTTTATCTACAAGATACCCATTTGTTTTTATACTCTCTTTGTCATTCGGAAGAGCTACATCTATTTCAAATGTATTCTTATCATCCATATCTGGAGCTAAAATATGCAGAACTTTCGCATTATCTGTTACCATAGCGTTCTCTACGGTTATTGCTCCACTCTGAACGAGAGAACAGAAATCCTTAGCTGCTATCTCCTCCGTAACGTTATCTTTCGTATCTAAGACTGCAACCTTATTTTCGGCACAGTCCACATAAGCTACTACAAACATAAAACTTAACCTCCAATTTAACAAATCAGCGAATTATTTAAAAATCCATAACGCCAACACCAAAGCTTACTGACGAAACTGTTGCCGTCTTCGCATTAGGTTTACCAGTATACAGAGGAAACCACTGCGGATTTGAAGCCATAAACAGGTGTAACTGCCTCTGGAATGTTGTTGACATAATTATTTGTGTTGTCTCGGCATAATCTTTCATTGCCTTAACAAGTGTACCCGAAGAGGATGATTTTGAGTCAACTCCGTCAGCTTCCATGCCCAACTCTTCGTATATGTCGCCCAACTTATCAGGAAAATGTGCTACTGCGTAATCAAGGCAATCTCCGAAATTGGATACTACAGATGAAAGGTCTACATCGATAAAAGTTCTATCGACTTCCTCGACCTCTTTAGCACTCAATATTCTCACAAGATTAAGTGCCCTGACTCCAGTACCATCGTATCGGCTCGCACCCAATTCAGGAACTCTGACATACCCTCTGCTCTGTTTTGAACTAAGGTTCATTCCACCTTGGTTCATGGAGAATATATCTGTACCTGCGAGAACACCGTCTACATATGGAGCATCATTATAATAATCCATAAGTATATCTCTGTTTACTGTTGTGGCAAGCTCACGCTCTGTACCATTATCTTTAAGATACACGAACTTGACAATCTTGTCGTTGAGCTTAGGCAAACAACCCATCATAAATGCATAAATCATAAACAGCGGAGTACAACGCATCTCCTTAGTCGAATACGTTGTTCTTGGCTTAGAAGCCGTGTTTCCCTTAGAAGTAGCATTTAACTTAATAACTCTTATAGCCTCGTTACAGAAATCTGTTGGCATCAAAGTCAAATAATTACTGTACTTAGCCTGCATTTCGCCTACTGTAGTACCCATCCAAGCTGCTGCCAGAGCTGGGTTTCTCGTTGCCAAGAACTTGTCGTATGACTTCTGAGCGATACCCTCTCTTGTGATGTATTTCGGTATCTCTACATAACAGATACTAACTGTCATCAGATAATCCAAGAATAACGCTTTCTTCGCCTCAGCTGAATGCGAAATTCCAAAGATGCCTGCGGCGGTATATTGTGCCATACGAAAATATGCAATCTCGTCAATCAGACTTTTCTGCTCGTCTACGATACCGTTAAACAGAGCCAAATCTATAACTCCATGATTTCGCTGTACGTCATCAGCAAAAATACAGAAAGGCTTGAGGACTTTACCCAGTTCATAACAGCCTTTGTTCATCATCTCAACAAAGCCATTGTCCACAGCGAATGACTTTATCTCGCCTGTCAAGCCATAAGTTTTATTAAGCATTCCAGCACTCCCATTCAAAAGAAATATTTTAACACAATAAATCCACGCACTCTCGCACTTTCTCCACAAAAAGAAATGCCCTCAAAAGAGGGCATAGTAAACACAAATATACTTCAAACTCACATATAAGAGTTATCTCCGTCACTAACAAAAGGCAACGGAAACGTTTTGGCAAGCTTAACTGCAAAGTAAGCTATTTCTCCACGAGATACTTCTTTCATTGGGTCTAAACGTAAATTCTCGAAGTAAAACAGGTCGAGCTTATCCAGTTCCAACAAAGACATAAACATCGGAAGAGGGATACCCCGTAACCCTTGCTGAATAGCCTGTTTGAACTCACTCATAGGCATACCACTCAGGTAATCCTTAACATCATAACTCGTTATTTTATGCTCTCCTACTGTTCTGCACTTTTTAAACACTTTATATTTAAAGCCGTCCTCGAACTTGGAAAGCTGTCTTGCAGGCTTGTTCCAATCTACATTGATACCCAACTCGTATCTACCAGATGGAACTGAGCCATATTTCTTTGTAAACTCTCCCCAGCACAAAACTGTAATATAAGCAAGTTCCAATCTCGTAATCGGAGCAAGTAGCTCTTTACGAGTATACAAACGATAGAATGGAGAGCTAAAACCTGAAAGGCACTCATTGTACCCATCGTTAAAGTAATCATCTGTATTGGATACCCTGTCAAGTGACTCTCTTCTGTTCGATGCTGAGTTTGAACCGTACTTAACTGAGTTTAAAATATCAAGAAACTCTCCAACAGAAACTGTGCCTTCAGGATTAAAATAATGATACCCCTGTCCGTCTTTTTGTGCAGGAAGTACCCCTGTTGCAATTATTATCGGTATCAACGGAGCGTAAAAAGCACTAGGATTTACATCTTGCTGTCCTGTAAGTGGGTTCTTCAAAGGAAACATCTTAGCTGCTGCCTTGGACAACTCGTCCTTAACCGTAGCATCGTTCAAAACGTCCCAAACTGTTTTACCCTTAATGCCATCCTCATCAAACTCAGCGTTTAAATCATATCTGTTGTAACTTTCTCCAGCTACAAAACCAAACTGTCTTCGGAGCGGTATGATATTCTTCTCAGGCGACACTGAGAACATCGCTGCGTTCAAAATCTTATTAGACTGCAACACGTCCTTAGCTGTTCTAGTCGCTGCTGCCTCAACAGATACCTTTATTGGCTTGCCTGCTGTTAAGTCTGCTGAATACTCAGCCGCATCTACATCTATTTTAGTTACATCAAAGTGTGCAGGCTGATTGCCGACAAAAGCAGTCCTAGTCCTGATAGCTTTATGCATCGATTTACTAATTATTGTTCTTGACTTCATATTGTAGCACCTACACTCACTCTCAAAATAATCTTCTCACTGAAAAGTCTTAGTACCTGACACCAATTCTTGCAAACAGGAACTTTTCTTTTGTCATCACACACGGTTTTATTCTCTCCAAAACCACATTTCGCATACCCGTCAGATACTGAGGGTTTACTAATATGCAATTCAGCTCCTTCGCTGTGCTCAGCTTCTCAGTTGCGATACCCATTTTTGGTTCTGCACTCTTGGTAACTGAAGCTGGTATTCTCACATACTGCTTTGGAGAATAAAAATTGCAAACTGTATCGTCAGACCAAATCGCTCTCTGCAGGTCTAATTTGCCCGAAATCTCGCAAATAAGATAAACATACCCCATAAGCGAGTAAACTGCTCGCTTAGACCGCAGGAACTTAGTCATTTCTTCAACCATATTTCCCTTCATTATCAGCTTATCCAGACCTAAATAGTTCTCATGCTGAAAAAATACAGGCTGTGTAGGACTCATATTCACGTCTAAACCAAAAACAGCCTTTATCTTAGATACGTTTCCGTCACTTAAAACAGAATACTCTTCTTTGACACCAATCACCTGAGCAGGTGCTCCATCCACACCTGTCCTATACCCAGTCGGAGCCTCGAAGAGATACCCCATACTTGTTCTATACATTTGAACCACCTCATCTATAATTATATCGAAAATTTCTTAAACGTTTATGATTATAAAGTTAGCTGAACTCAGATTTACCTCGCTGGCTAAAGCCACAAATCACTAAGTCTCACTCGCACTTACTCAAACGATTAAATAGTTCTGAAAAGCCCTATTTCATGTCGCTCACAGTAATCTCGCAACCAATCTGGTGCTATATCCCCGTCATAGAATAAGGTGGCCTTTGGAGAACCAAGAAAGGCATCTTCTGCGATATACTCAATAGAATTATTAACAACTACTTTCATCAGCTCACGACAATTAGCAAAAGCACAACTCTCTATGCGAGTCAATGCCCCGTTCTTAGGCAATAAACACTCTGCTAACCAGTTGCAACCCGCAAAACAGCATACCCCACACTCGTAAGCAAAGGCAGGAATCGGAAATCGTACTAAACCTCCAGTTAGCTTGGAACACGCAGTGAAATATGCACCCACAGTTTTCAATATGACTTTATGACCATCTTCTATCTGCACACAAGGAGATAGGTCAGCCCACCAAGCAAGCTTACTCTTACTGCACCAAGACTTAACTATGTCTTCCAATGTGACTACTTGTACCTCATTTGGCTTACCTGTAAATTTAGTGTGCTTAAAACCTTTTATACGTTCTGATAGTGCCATATCACTTAAACGCAGTAGAGATACCCCTTTCTGGACTTTGCCCGTCTTCACGTCTGTTAGCTCATAAAGTCCGTCTTTCGATACTCCAGAAACAAACTTCATATGTTCATCGCCTCCTCACAAAAATAATACAAACTCAGACCGAAATTGTAAGCATGGTATTCCCACATACTCAATCTCGGTCTGAGTTATTTATTATACTATGGTTTCGCCTATATTCCGAACAGCTCTCTTCTATATGTCAAGGCTGTCTGATACTCGTTATTATAATTTTCAGGTGTAGCTGGTAGGTCAAGATGCTTATAATCGCCACTCAAATCCACAGACTCACCGAATAAAGAACAAGTCACCACATACAGAAATTCTCCCAAAAGAGCTCCTTTTTCTCGCTCAGCAGGAACACTGGACATATACCTATAAGGATTTCTCGTCTTACAGTATTTCAACAGTTTCTCACCAAGACTTTTCCTGTTTGTCACTGCCATACGTGAGAACACCTCGCTCCTAGTTAAAGGAGCAACCTTACTCAGTACACTACCCGCTTTAGGTTCTATGGTGTCTGTAACAAACTCACCATGCTCATTCTTATCTGCGGAATAATGCACATCGGCTACACTGTAATAAGGAGAGCAAACTTCCTTTGTTGTGCCGTCTTTCTTATACTCAACAAATCTCATAGTTACAGGCAGAGCTTCAACAGCATACCCGTTTGCCAGTATATCACCTTCTGAGATAAACTCGCCCATAACTCCATATCTAAGGTTTACATTGTTGAACTTTGCACAAGAAAAATGGTCAAATGCAAATTCGCCAATCATATTCTCAGCAGATACTGCCTCACGCTTGGCTAGCTTAAGACCATGATGTTCTGCGAGAACTTTCTTAGGTACAGTAAAGTATGCCTTGTTGTCAGTAAGATAAAATGACTGCAAATCGCACTCAGAATATTCTGACCTAAATACATCAAACAACGTCCTCAAAGCCTCGTCACTAGATGTAAACAAGTCACCATACAAAGATGAAACATAAGCACCGTTATTAGAGTTTGTGTAATGACTATTCACAAGAACAGCAAGCCTTTTGCCTGCATCTGTATCTCCTACAATAGTGCCGTCACACAAATAAGGAAGAAGTTCACCTTCCTGCTCAAATGATACCCCCTCAATGAATATTGCCGTGTTGTCAGCAATGTGAGTATTTATCTCATTCATCGGAACATTTACTCGCTTAGCCAACTCGGACTGCAAAACACCTGCATACCCAAGCTCAACGACTTCTCTGTCCTCGTCTACGGCAAAGCACTCAAGCATACCAGTTTCTCCGAGTTTGTTTGGACACTTATCTGTTATGCCTCTGTAAACCTCAAGACCTGACTTTACAAAAATAGATGGCTTAACACGTCCTTTGCAAAGCTCCTTAGCATAGAACTTATTTCTTGTAGCAAAAAAGTAATACTGGTTTAGAGCCTCACTTGCAACAAGATAATTCTTATAAGAAGTCATTATTGAAGTGAAAGCAGGATTATTTGCCTTAATTATTGCGTAGTCTATTATCTCGGGTGTGAGAACAATCTCACCAGTCATTGTGGAAGTAACATACTTTCTGTACTCTCTAAACTCCTCCCAGAGAGCAGACATAAAATCAAGCTCTCTGAAAGTAACAGGGTTATCTAGGTAGTACCCGATGTACATTTCATATATACTTCTTGCCTTTATAAACTGGTACTTATGTACTGCCGAGTAAAAATCATTCCTTACTATTGTTATTCCATTCCGTCTAACATCAGTAGCAATCCTACGCATCTTAACACTCCACCTTAAGTATCTTAGTATCTCATTAAATATTTATTAGCTCTTTGTACCCAATTTCCTTGATTGAAAATAATATCGCACGCAACATATCTGCATTAGCGTTGTTGTACAGCAGAAAATACTGCCTAAATCTCACCCCGTCTATCTTGCCTGAACGATTTAAAACATAATCGACATTCCTACCCATATATCCACTCAGCAAGCTATCCACCAAGGGAGCAAATCTCGTAGGCGAGTCAACTAAAAAAGTTTGTAAATGCTCAACAGGTCTACCCGAAGCGTCATGCTCTAGCCAAGACAACGCAACTTCAAGACGAGCTGTAGAACTCAATATACTAATAACGCCAACAGGAACTGCACAACTCGTTAAACTTGGCAATAAACCGCAGTTTTCTCTTATGCATTTCCCCGTTCTGTCAAAAATATTTGACTTAGCATTCGCAATAAATGAATACCCCTGTGGTATTCTCTTTATATAAGGCATTTCATACCGCCCTTTCAAATTTACTAAATATAGTATACCATAAATCTCGGCAAAAGTCAACAGGAGCTGACTTATTTTAAAACCAACTCCTGTCAATGAGAACATTCTAGTTCCTATACTATATTATCATGAATAAAACTAAGGAAATAAAAAGGTACAATAACCATTAAAGCTGGAGCAATAAATCTCATAGCTCGTAATATCAAGCTTGCGATACCTAAAATCACTTCTGCAAAAATAGTTCGCCAATGTCTGCAATGCAAAGTCAAGTGAATTTGCGTAAACTATATAGAAACCACAGTCAGTATAATTAAGCGGATTTATATTAGCACAGTAATAAGCATTAGTACCCTGTCCTAGCTGTCCTAAACAAAAACCACGCTGCTTTACAAATGCCTTCAACTCATTGGTTAAAGTAATATAAGCAGTACCCTGAGTTGAAGCTGAATTGCGATTATAGTCATTAACCACTTGTCAATCCTCCTTCATCATCAATATCGAATGAGTCGTTTCCTGTGTCTTTCAAAGACTTCGTGTAATCATATATTTGATACTCCTCGAGCGTAGGGTTCAAATCTCGATATGCCACATTAGTTATATCCCTTACTGGCATACTCAACTCACACATTTCTCTCGGGTACAGAACTCCACTAGATACCCAATAGTTGTATAGCAGCTGCCACTCCGCAGAAAAATCTCTACTAGCTTTGACCTTTAGTACCCTATAATTCGAGTTCTCGGCTCTTCTCGGGCTGTACGGAACGACTGAAAGATACAATGTATGTCCGCTCATAAGCTTTAACTCCATAGAGCTGTAAAAAGACCTCAGCCTGTTAAAAGATAAAACTAAGCACAGTTCGCTCATCTTGTATGCATACTGTTTTGGAACTATATAAACAAAATATCTCTTGCCATTAACAGTCACGAAATCAACGTAATCAAAGCCTTCCTTGCTCGAATACTTCAAAGGAACACCGATACCCTTATCTGAAATTACTGCACAGCAGCCGTTAGGCAAAGTCACATCTTTTGTTATGTACTTATTTGTCTCAGTATCTCTGATAAACCTGCCTTCACAGTCAAATGTTCTACGCATCAAATGAGGTCTGAGCCACAAAAACACATCCGAGTCAGTCAATCTGCTGTAATACTCATCTGTGATACCCTTTAACCTAACCTTCGTCATTTTTTCAAAACCTCGCTGTACTCCAGACAGCTCTGGCGGTACTGATATGGCATTGAGATTTATAGCTCCTGTTATTGCCTCACGCTTCTGACACGTTTGCCTAAACTCCCTAGCGAAAATTTCATCTAATGTTGCCATCTTATATATTCACCTCAATGTAAGCATAAATTCACAGTAACTGAAGTGCCCACTGACCTGTCGTAGCCATTTCACAGCTACTTCGTCTGTTGCTTGACTTCAAAATCACTAAATAGATTAGACTTTGCTGATACCTCTTTTCTGCCTGCTGATTAAAAGTTCTAAACTAACATAAAAGGCGACCAAGCTCTCACTTAATCGCCTTATCCTATTTGTTCTATGCTCAACAATTAACCCAAGTTACCCACCAACGAAAGCCTTAGCTCCCACAGTATTCAAGCTTATCTCACATACAAATTAATCTTAAACTTTGCAACAGCAGTCTGCAGGGCAATATCCACATACCCCTTTATTGGTGTCGTTATTGTCGCTGGTCTGCGATTAAAAGTACCCAGATTGGTGAATGCACCGTTCAGATTGATACCATTATAAACATATCTGATATGGTCAATATCCGCAGGCTCTACCAGTGGAGCAAGCGTCTCACATATTCTAGTCAATGCTGGTGGCTCTCCGAAGATAAGTGCCTTCTCCTCCTTAGGTGTACTTGCCACCAAATCAGCAGGAATCGGTGTAGTTGTACCCTTATACACGATTGTCTGTGTTGGGCTATCATACCTGAATAGATTGCTCAAGTCTACTCTTCTCTCCTGAAGTATCTCGATGAGTCTCTTATACATCTTAGGCTTCCAGTCAGGCTTGCCTGGAATTTCATCTGACTTATCACCCCGCAACAGCTTAGCCAAAAGAACAGTATTGTAAGGTACAGACAGGTTCTTGTACGCTGTAAGTGACTCAAGATACTCCTGATAGTTATCTGGAGTTATCTGTACATAATGCTTCTTTTCACGTTCTTTCGTCTGTGCCCAAGTGCTCTTAACACTACGCAGGAAAACACTCACCTGTTCATCAACAAGAGGTAAAAGGTCATGGTCTCCAGTGACTACTTCGATAGGCAGATTAGGATAATCAACCTTAGCCTTATCTACACAAGCCTTAACAAGGTCATCCGCTTCATAACCCTCAGCAGCGTAAACTGATACCCCACCTTGCATGAGCAAATTCATTGTCAATGCGATACCGTTATAAAATCTTGCGTCCTGTGACTCTCTTCTCGCCTTGTATCCTGCGGGCTTGCTACCCTCAGTTCCGTCTGTTTGAGTAGAAAAATAAGCCTTACGGCAACGAGAACTACCCGCTGAATCGAAACATACTGCAAGAGGATTTTTTCCTCCCTCAGACCAACGATGCAAGGTCTTAATTGTGTACGCAGGTATTGTTGTATCTACAGTCTGCGGTACACCGTTTACTGTCAGTGTACTTGTAAGACCTGTTGCCTGCCCAAAAGCATATGACCATGCCATATGGCTAAAATCGACAATAATGACACGTCTTTTGTCGTTAGGGTCTCGCTTAAACATATTTGAATCAATCCTTTCAAAAACAATAAATAAAACACATTAAAAATACCCAAAATGCTGTCTGTTCTCTACTTCAATAAGAACTTAAGCACAAAAAGTGCTACAAGAGTAACACTACCAATCAGCAATGCCTTATTTCCTAACTTCTTCTTTACTTCGCCTTTTTCGCAGTCAGGAATCCAGATATTCTCTGGGTCTCTCGTAAGTACCCAAGCATCACACTACCTATTATACGTCTAACAACCAACTTTCTAGTTTCTCAGCCAAATAATCCACATCTTCAAGCTTTTGTTTATCGTATTCTTTACGCTCTACCCAAAGCAAGTCCTTTAAGTCATTGTAACTAAGAGCTATACCACCATATGAAATACCCTCTGTAAAAGCTACTGGTGTATAAACTATTAGCTCAACACAGTTAATATCACTAGCTGCAATATAATACCCCATACTCTCAGCCTTTTCAATGACTTTCTTGTGCAATTCTTCCTCATTATCGGCGAAAACAACGTAACTACCTATTTCATCGCCCTCGCAAACATACGAGTTCTTAAAGAATAATTTCATACCAATATCTATCTCCTTCAGCAGTAATACTATTTTTACCTTAAGCAAAAGTCGGCAAAAATGACCACTTAATATCACCCGACTTTCAGAAAAACTGCCGACAAATTAGCCCAAAAATGGCACTCCATCAAGACTAAACAAAATGCAATCTATCTCTGAAAATTTTAATTTTCTTCAAATTTTTCAGAATTTCTCGCTCTTCCGAAAATTTCATATTCAGCTCTAAGACCACCTTCTTAGCACGTTTAGCACCGACTTAGTTCACAAATTCCCCGAAAATTTTCGTAACTAACCTCCTCTATTATGTGCCATTGCTCTATACATTTAAAACAATATTCGCCGATTTTTAAAATCTCCAAAAATTCCGAAAAATATCAAAAATGCACAAAAATGCGGTAGAGATACCCCTACCGCACCTTATAAAAGAGGATGCCTCATTCTCGGAGAGGACTAATCCCCGAAAATGCTAATCTGTTAATACCTGACCAGCTTCTGGCTTAGCCGTTGCCCCTGTCGTTGTAGTCACAACAGGCTCAGTCGATGCCGTTGAGTCATCTACCCCAGAGTCTGTGCCCGAATCGACTTGTGTATTTGCATCTCTATTGATAAATGTTTTATTTGCGTCATACGGTTTTACTTCCTCACCGCTACCAGCGAGTAACTTAAACCATACTGTATTAAACTGACGCTGGAATGTTTTACCCCAACATACATATTTCTGGTCTAGCTCGGTTGATGTAGCCCAATCGTTCATTACAATACGTTCTTTAGGCTGTATTTCAACCTCATCATAGAAACCAAAGATACTTCCACTTCTCGAGGATGGGTTTGACTGAGAGTCTGCCAAGAAGATTTCAGACTTAGCCGTAAACTGTGCAGACTCAAGGTTCTGAACCTCAAACTCAAAGCAAATCAGCTTAACTACCGAAGTGCTGTCCATTCCTCTGTTCTTCTCGGAAAAGCTAACAGCATAATCAATAGCATCTTGACCTACCCAGTACCCCTTCATAGTCACCTTGCAGTCATGATACTTGCCATCTGTACCCAAAACCTTTGTAACTACTGTTGTACCGATACCCGCTGGAGCTTCGAAAGAACCGTCTCCTTCCTGAGGTTCAGGATTGGACTTTCCTTTGTATTCATTCCTACAGTAATAAGCACCTACCCAAGTGTAAGTGATAACTGACTCGTATTCATATCCCTCATCACTGTAAGTGTAATGCACATTTCCCTCATCATCGATATAAGTCGATTGAGAAGTTGTAGTCTCAGATGTTGTTACTTCTGGAACTGCTGTAGTGGTTGTTGTCTCCTTATCTTTCTTAGACTTGCTATTGTCTTTACCCTCACTACTTTTGCTGTCTTTCTTGGTGGTCTTAGCCTCATCTTTGTTTCCTACCACTGCCTTTGCCTCAACTTCAGCAGGAGCAGTTGTAACAGTAGTTGCTTCATCTTCGGTCGGAGCATTTATACCCTCAAGCATATTGTTATCAAACTTGTAGATGATTGTTCCAAATGTATCAAGCATACTGTGGAACTCATCTGATGAGAACAACAGCTTATCAAGTTCAGCATCATCTTTAACAATGTAGCTTACTTTGCCGTCCTTGTTCTTCGACTCTTCAAGAGGAATTTTAATCTCAACCTGCTTTGTAGGAAAATTGTTCTTTTCAAGCAGATAATCAATCATCAAGTCCGTCATCTCATCAGTATAAGTATAATCTGTTGGACGATACCCCGAATTTTTGTACTTGTCTGTTATTAACTGCAAGTCCTCTTTCATTGTTTCAGCCAAAGCATTGTAATCTACGACGGTTACTTTGATGGACTCATCATCTGTCATATCAGCATCAGCGAAAACAACGTCTCCCTTACTGTCTACGACCGCCTTTCCAAGATTATTTTTTACCTCAGCTTGAGGATACTCAAACTTTACATACGAGCAAATCGAACGAATCCAGCTTTCTCGAACTTTATTATCATTAGCAAAGTCCCACTCCTGAGATACCCAAGATGTCTTTGCCCTGTCATTAATATCTGATGCGTTGTAATCCTGAACACTCTTAACATACTCGTCTAAAGCGTAACGTCCCGTTTCCTTATAGGCTGTTTCCACTGTGTAGGTCTCAACTTGTTTGAAGAACTTCCCGTAAACATAGCTTCCACCAACTAGAACTATAACCAGACAGCCTACACCGATTAAAAGCTTTTTCCATAGAGCCATCTTAGGCTTAACAGGCTTTTCAGATACCCCCGCCCCTGACTTGGAGTTCATGCCTTCAAAGTTCTCAGGATTAAATAAGTCTTCATTGTCAAAACCATTCTGCTGATACATACCAGACATATCTGCATTTCCATTGCCGTACATACCACCGTTCATTCCGTTTTCTGAGCCTGCAAAATTATTGCCTGACATATTTCCTGCGGAATTAAAGCCATTATTCATACCCATATTGCCCTGAACTTGCCTATTCTGCCCATGCATATGTGTACCTCTATTCATGCCTCCTACACTACCATACTGCCCAGTCTGATTTTGATGAATATGTGGAGCGGTCTGAGCAATATTTGCTCTGCTCATACCTCCAGCATTTCCGTACTGCATTGTCTGACCTGTCTGATTACCGCCGACAGGCTGTCTATTGATACCCCCTATCGGGTTGCCATAAGACTGGCTACCTTGAGGGGGTAAAGGACGTCCTGATGGACTGTTCTGCCCATTCATGTTATCCATTATCAACTACCTCCAATCAACTTAAAACTCCATGCCAAATGCTGCACCGTTATCGAGAAAGGCTTGCAAGCTGTCAGCACCGTCTTCTTCGTCTTCATCTTCCTCAACAGTTCCTGCCCTCTCTGAGCTTCCTGCAACCCCAGCCTCAGTAGCCTTTGAATTTACCTCTGGCTCAACACTTTCAGCAGGCTCGACAGTTGCATCGGCTGACTTGGACGTAGCCTCTGTTTTATCAGTGACAAATTCGTTCTCACTTTCATCGATACCCGAATTACCCTCTGTACTTTCAGTAGCTGAGGAAGTATCGGCATTAACTGCATCAACAGAGTTTACTGAATCGGTGTTTTCAAATCCTCGTGCGGGAGCACTTGAAATATCGTGCAGAACAGTATCCCCAGTGGCAAAGCTGGTCGGAACTGCATCTGCATCCGCCACTTTCTCGACATCAAACTCTCTTGCGGAAGCTTTTGATTGTGCAATATTGCCATCGTTCGCTGACTCAGCTTCTTTTTCTTGACGCTCAACATATTTAACCTCCCTCACTACTTGCTGTACTGGCGGAGTTGCCATAGCTACTTGGATACCCTTTAGTACGTTTGCTATCTCCAGTAGCGTGTTCTGATGCCCTTCAAGAGTCTGATTAATCGTTGACATTCTCTGCTCAACAATTTCATCTATCTTATTCTCAAGTGACTCCATATCCACAGCTTCATTAACAGGCTTAGCTTGCTGAGATACCCCTGATGTACTCTGCTCGCCATTTGCTGCTCCTCCAAGAGAACCAAACATACTAGCATCTACTTCTGCCTCATCAGGAATATCTACATCGCTCGCAGTACCCAGATTACTCTTGACACTACCCGTATCAGGTAGGTCACCGAACTTAGGTACGGAAACACCGAAATCTGTTTCCTGAGCTGCCACTCCTCCGCTTCGTGCGGCTATATCGTTCATTTGGCTCGCCATATCGGCTAAGCCGTCTTCAGTTATCATCGCCATCTGCCCTGACAGGATGTCCATCATTGCAAGAGTCTTACGAGCCTCACGAGCTGCTGCGTTGAACTCTTCAACCACTGCATCATGCTCCATGCTCTCAGCCTCTTCCTCAAAGCCGTCTACCCTCATTCTTACCGTTTCGTCATAGTAGTAAGAAGAAAGCAGACGAACTATAAGAGGAGTAAGTTCCTTACAAGATTTATAAGGAACTATCAAACCCTCATATAAATCCTTGTCACTAAAAACAAGGCTTAATTGTGTTCGCATAACTGACATATCTTCTCACCTCCTACATCGGTATAATGTCCTTATCGGACAAAATCTGCGACTGGAACTTAGATGCAAGACGCTGATAGAACGATTGTGAAACTCCTTGAGCAAAATCAACACAATCAACCGTTGTGTTCTGCAAACTACCCAAGCCACTTAACTGCAAGATTACTGTTCTCAGGTTAATTGGAGTAGCCTTTACGATAATATGCCCCCGCATAACAGCAGAGAAAGTGCTGAACAAAATTTTATGTACGATACTTTCAATATTGCCTACGTTGATGATGACAACATCAGCCAAACGAGAAAGCTCACTTAAACGCTTGCTCCAATCTACATTCAGCATAAACAACTCGTTGATATAAGAAGTAGCAACTGAAACTACCCCAACATTGTTGTACTTGGCTGGAGAAATGAAACCATTTATAGGCTTAGCTCCAGACATCCAGTCAATCGGTGTTTTAAGTGCTCCCTTAACACCTAAAGCTTGGTCTACATAGGAGTCGATTACCAAATCAACCACTAAGAAACGCTTTGTTGGCATCTGTGCAACTTGCTTAGCCAAAAGATTGTACAAAGGCATCATACTTTCAGCACTGCCTGCTGCAAACACATACATATTCTTGAACGGAGATTGTGCAATCGGTAGAGCCAGATGCATAGCTCCCCTTGGAGCAACACTATTACCCATCATAGAGAATATGCTGGAGTCCATTTCTGCTATCTGGTCTTCCTTTTCTCTCAACAAATCCGTGATACCCTGATATTTTTGACGGTACTTATCTACCTCAGCCTGCATTAGAGCAACCTTATTGTTTGCGGATGCGGATACCCCAGATACACTTTCCTGCATTGTTTTAAGCTCGTCCGTAAGAGTTGTAACTCTTTCTTTCAAAGATTTAATCTGACTGTCTTTTTCAGAAGTATCTCTAGCCTTTAACAGCTCACATTCCATATCAGTGAGTTGCTGCGTCAAACTAGCCGTTGTACGCTTCTCTTCAGTAAGTTTCTTTTCTATCTCGCTTACCCTAAATCTAGCGTCATTGCTTTCGGCGGTAACTACACTCTTTTCTTCAAGCTGTTTCTGCAAAAGATTTATCTCACCCTGCAACTTTTTGTTGCTGACCGTCAAACTCAGCAGTTCGTCCTCTTTTTTCTCAAGGGTTGCATTTCTTTCATCAAGACTCGAAGTCATCGATGCTATCTTCTGTTTTACTTCTGCAAGTGAAGCAACCTTAGCATCACTGTCGTCCTTGGCTACTTTAAGCTCGGCAGTCAAGTTACGCACTTTCGACTCCATATCAGCAATCTCAGATGCCTTAGATGCTAACTCAACATCTTTTGCAGTCAACTCATCCTGTAAAGCACTTATAGTACCCTGTGAAGCCTTTATTGCTGAGTCACGAGATGAAAGCTCACTAGAAAGTTTAGATGAACTCTCGCTAGATGCAAGCTTCTCTTTAGTGAGCTGGTCTACCTTGTCCTGCAATTTTGTGATAGTACTCTGTGCGGTTTCAAGACTCGCTCTTAATTGGTCTGCACTCACCTGTAAATCTTGCTTTTCTGCAGTAAGAGATACCGACTCATGCTCGAGATTAGCTATCTTTTGCTTTAATTCATCGCACTCGCCCTGTACAGAAACAAGCTCATTAAGCTTTTCATCAGCACTACCCGAAAGAATCTGTTCTCTCTCAGTTAATTCCGCTACCTTCGCCTCAGCCTCACTCAACTGGCTTTTCAATTCTTCTTGCTGACCCTCAAGTGTCTTAATCTTGTCAGCGAGTGTCTCTTTCTCAGAAGATACCTCCTGTACCCGTGACTCCAGAGTTGCAAGCTCATTAGCTCGTGATGTCAGCTCAGCGTTTTTAGCTTCAACCTCACTACCCAAGTTAGCGTTTTGCTGTTTTGCATCCGCTACCTGCTGTTCAGCTGCTTTAAACTCTTCAACTTTACTATTGTACTCAGCCTCTAAGCTACTTAACTTAACAGTCATATCCTGCAATGAAGTTTCCAGATTGCTCTGCTCAGTACCCCTTGTTGCCAGTGTTCCTCGAGTTTTATCTAACTCTGTCGATACATCAACCAACTTAGCACGAAGTTCATTGACTGTCGCATCTTTTTCAGTCAGCTCAGCCTTACTTGCCTTTATCACGTCCTCATGCTCCACGAGCTTATTCGTCAAATCCTCAACCTTATGCAAAAGGTCAACTTTCTCAGCCTGTAAAGCATTGACTCTATCAGCACTCGTCTTCAGCTCTGTTTGAACATCACTTATCTCGTTTGACAGAGTTTGTATCTTTTGATTACACTCAGCAATTCTTGCCTCAGATTTCTGTAGCTCAGCAGCGTCATCCTGCATACCCGAAGAAAGTGTTTCAACCTTCTCTCGCAATGCATTAGCCTCTTGTACTTCCAAATCATATGAAGCCTGCAACTTACTGAGGTCATTTTCCTTCGCTCTCAACTCAGCATAAGCATTTTCAAAACTTTCCTGAGCTGTTGTCATCTTATATGTTAAATCAGCTACCTGACTAGTCAAAGTATCTACTGTTGTGCTCAGCGTTTCACGCTCGGCAGAAACAGTACCCAGATTTGCCTTTACTTCCTCAAGCTCAGACAATCTCTCGGCTTTCTCCTCTTCAAGTTGTGCTCTTACAGCCTTCAGAGAGTCAAGCTCAGAGCGAACTTTATCTAACTCAGTAGAGTTCATGTCATAGTTTGCCGACATAGTTGCTAGCTGACTTTGCAGACTAGCTTTCTCAGATGTAAGACTTTCTAACTTAACGGACAAATCTACTGCCTTATCCTGCTCAGCCTTCAAACTCTCAGCCAGATGTTTGTTCTCTGATACCGCCTGCAACGATTTAGTAGACATTTCCTCAAGCTTACTCTCATATTCCTGCAACTTAACAGACTGAGATGTAATGATACCCCTGAGTGTCTCTGCCTGCTCGGCGAGCTTGTTCTTCTCAGCGGAGATACCCGACAACTGCTCACGAGTACTTGCTAAAGTACCCTCAAGTTCCTCTGTCTCGGTTTTCAGATTATCAATCTGTTCGATATACTGCTCACACTCACTAGCCAGAGTATTTTTCTTTCCGAGCAGATAATCATATGCATCTTTCTGCTCAGCCAAATCTTTATTTACCTTAGCCAAAGTGTCCTCTAACTCAGCCACTCTTGCCGTTCTTTCAGCTACATCTTCTGTAAGACCAGAATTGTTTTCTGTAAGCTCAGCAATCTGTGCGGTCAAAGAATTTATCTTACTCTCGTTATCAGCTATTCTAGCCTCGGCATCACTTAGCTCAGAATTAGCAACGTTACGCTCTTCCTGTACAGTACGCAAATTAGCCGACAGTTCAGACATAAGAGATACTTTTTCGTTAAGTCTTGCACTTATTTCATCGAAATCTACCTGCAAACGCTTAAGCTCAGTAGTCTTATTTTGTACAAGCATATCCGCCGCAGAAACATCCTCTTTAAGAGTTTCAATCTCTTCGGTCTGTTTTGCTAACTGTGCCCTGAGTGTTACTATCTTTTCGCTTAACTCCTCGGTCTTAGCACTCTTAGTATCGAACTCAACCTTCAAATTTGAAAGCTCTAGAGAAATTCTGTTAAAGTCAGCGACTTTATCCTCTAGCTCAGATACCCGTTTTTGGGCTTCCTCGTACTTTGGCTCTATCTCATTGAGTCTCTCCTCAAGAACTTCCTTATCTGCAAGACTCTGTTTCAAGGAACTAATGGAATTACCCAAAGACTCGATTGTAACTTCCAAAGATGCTTTCTTATCTCTTGTAGCCTCAAGGTCTTTAAAGCACTCATCATACTTCCTAGAGAGTTCTGCATATTTAGAATTAAGCTCAGAATGGTCTATCTGGAGTTTATCTAATTTTTCCTTCTCCTCTTCCAGAGCCGCTATCTGTACACTCAAGCTTGAAATCTTATTGGTTAAAGAATTATTCTGCATACCCAGTTCATCGACTGCACTCTTTGCTTTCTTTAACTCTTTCTTTGTTGCTTCGTATTCTCCAAGAGTTTTCTCAGCAAAAGCGATTTTACCTAAATCGCTCATCATCTTGTTCTTGGTGTCTTCAAGCTCCTCGCTCTTCAACTCCAAGTCAGCCTTCAACTCTTTTATTTTATTCTCATAGAAAGAATTGTCGATACCCGCACCAGAGGACATCTGAGCAATACGGTCTTTCAATTCCGCAATCTCTTTGTCCTTAATTTCAAGCTCCGCAGAGGATACCCTAGACTCGGACTTTTCTTCCGTTGCTGTAACCACAGAGGCTGAAAGGGAACTCATATCCTCCTCAATCGATGCCTCAGCGATTAATTTAGGCTCAGAGAAATTCTCTTCTTCCTGAGAATTTGTCTCCTTGATTTTTTCGCCAAAGTCAGCATCTGAACCCACATCATTCGTTGCTTGTGTGACGGATGCAGTCACTGATGTTGATGCTGTAGCACTAGCAGTACCCGTTTCGTTTGCCTTGCTTGCACCATCAGCTCCTACAGTCAGAGAACCAAATCTCTCCTGTAAAAACGCTTCAAGTCCCTCATCATTTTCATATCTCAATGACTTAGGCATCTCAAGCACCGCCGAAGCTACTGACAGACAGCCATCATACGTCATAGCATCCAAGATTATAAGTATAACATTAGGTCTTTTGCCTTGGTTCTTTATCTTACCCTTGATACCCATAGGTTTGAGCAACTCAATCTCCGCATTAGGGGCAAATTCCTTCAAGTAAGACCTAAGTATCTTCTCACCCGCAGGAGAGATACCCGATACAAACACTCTCTGGGAAGCCTGTGTAACTCCTCCAGTACCGAGTGCCTCAAGAACATTAGCCATAAACTACTCCTCTCCTTAACCCATTAAAGCAGCCAAAATACTAGCACCTCTAACATTAAGCTCTCTAGGTGAAATCTCCTCACCAGTTATAGTGTCTTTTGGCAAATCAACAAGCTCAACATATGGGGCAAGCTTCTTCAGGTAAGTAATTATTGCACTGCTTAAAGCTTTTGTACCGCCATTCTCTGAGGAGTTAATAGCTCCCCCACCGCATACAAGTATCTTACCGATAGAACGAATAGGAAACTCTGTTTCTTCGAGATACCCCTGAACGTCTGAAATCAAATACTTCGCTACTTCATCCTTAGCTGCATTTACAAGAGGTACAATATCAATCTGACGAGAGCCGTCCTTGATATACCCCTTTATTATTCCTTCTGCTATATCGCTCTCAGGAAGTGAAAGCCCGTCATACTCAACTCGGATACTTCTTCTTACCAACTGAGTAACGTTATTGCCACCTCTATCGATACTGTGCATAGTCACATTAATAATCTTGCTGTCTTTTACGACCGCTATATCAGTAGTGCCTGCACCTATGTCGAATATTAAAGTGGTCTCTTTCAGCAGATGTTTTGCGTTCTTACGAATAAGACTGCCTCTGTCATACACTGTAGCAATATAAGCACAGAAACCCTCTGGCAGAACATTGACTTTCTTAAGCTTTATAGGTATTCTCACATTCGGGAAAGTGCAACAAACCTCAGTAACAGACTTTATAAGCTCAATTATCTTTACCTTACCAGCTTCAAGGTCACCTGGTGGCAGTAACACATCTACTGACCACTCAATGTCCAAACTCTCGATAGAAGATACCCCGTCTAAGTCTGCTATTGCTCTGTAAGCGTGCAACATCGCCAGTTCAAAAGACAGAGCTGAGGTCAGAATATTATACTTCTTCTCAGTTGCAGATGGTCTTAAAGGAGCTATATTGAACTCCCTCTGCTGTACCTCACCGTTTGCATAGTACCCAGACACTTCTTCGCCACGTACTACTGCATTGATTTTCAAAACCGTACTCGTATCAGGAGTATAGTCGACAGGTGGAGTGTAGTCCTCACTCACATCTGCAAAGCGGTTACAGAGCGAAAAATAACGCTCTCTAGGCTTTCCGTCACTATCCTTCCCGTAAAGCACGATACCCCTTGTCTCACTATTTCCTAAATCGAGTACAAGAATGGCACTTTTACTCATATTGACATCCTCCTAACATCAAATTTCTAAACAGTTTATACTGAACTCGCACTACTTTTATAGTACTCAACAAAAATCAGATTACCTAATAACAATAATAGTTAATCTCACTTCATTCAATAGTACCCAAAATAATAGAGCGTATGTTTAAATTGACATACGCCCTATATACTTTATATGCTAGGTTTTCAGCTTGACTATACCAACTCAGGCACTTTTATTTTCTCCTTAAGCTGAGCATCATAATTATTGACTGCTCTTACCTTCTGCAGAGCATCCTCGTCAATACCGAAGTCCAAACTCGTCAGATAAATCATAGGATTATCTGAGGGTTCGTACTCTCCAATGATTTCACTTAAAGCCTGACGATTTCCTTTTACCTTCCAACTAGCACACTTAGCTCCCCAAAGTGGAGAACCAGCGTATAAGTAATAGTCCTTACAGGTCGGAAGAATAACATCAGAGAGAATGTAAATTCCCTGCATCTTAGATGTCTGTGCCTCTACCCTTTTTCTAATCGTCTCAGCACAGTCAAGTACCAAACGCTTCGAAAATCTGCAAGTACCCTTGAATAGAACAAGTACCTTCACATCCTGAAGCACAGATGCCTTATTTTTAAACAGCTCGAAGTCTGTATAAAATTCTGCAGGCTTTATATTATGCTTCTGGAGATACCCTAAACAATTTGTTTCTGCCAAAACTACCAGCTTAGACATAGCTAAACCTCCCTTTTCGTATTATCTCGATACTGCCTTGAATGTTGTATTTACATACCAAACACCATTCGAGTCTTCAACAATATCACCATTCGCTTCGTCCCAAAGAGCTACATCGTAATGCTCCTCTTCCTTATCCTCGGAAGTTAGATGAACAAACCATTGAAGAATACCCGACTTATAAGGAATATGAATTTTCAACTTTGTTGTAACCTTAGCCACTACTCTGTTACCTGGGTTACTTCCAGCACTTCCTTGAGCAGTATCAGTAGCCTTCAATCTTGATGGTAAAGTCTTAGGGTCTTCACCTGGAGTTGAACCCATAATCTCATTTACTATCTTCCAGTTCTTATCGTCATAAAAGTCAACTACGAAGTAATCAACTCTAGTCTTAATAGAAGTCATATCGTACTCGACATTACCATCATTGATTATGCCATAAGTGTTGTTGATATAAGCATCTTTACTTCTGCTACCCTCTTTGTGGTTTTGTGAAGTAGACCCACCTACGTGCCTACCCATTGCATCTGTTCCGCCGTCATCCGTTATAAAAGAGCGGATGATAAAGATGCCGCACTGGAAAAGTTTAAAATCA
>OLVW01000749.1_pt1 | contig 30740 bp, 15 predicted proteins | sample 1673301 | NCBI WGS metagenome assembly OLVW01 (sample SAMEA3178941, study PRJEB25190) | human gut metagenome
TCCAAAAATTGAACGAAATCTCAAAAAATCCTCCGTTTTTCTTGACAAAGAATACCTGATTATGTTATAATAGGAATATCAAGAATACGTAATATATCCGACAACAAAGGAGGCATATTATGAAGAAACAATGGAAACGGCTGGCTGCCCTTTCGTCGGCAGCAGTCATGGCGGCGGGAACGCTGCTGTACTTCCCGACCGATACCCTGCAAAATATCTCGTGGGGGATCACGGCGAGTGCGGAGGAAACAGGTGCAGTGACATGGAGAACAATAGAAGATGACGGTCTGACCTGGACACTGTATGACAACGGCACACTGACCATCAGCGGCACAGGGGCGATGATGGATTACCGTTACAGTCCTGCATACCAGATGAGAACCAGCGTAAGAAGAGTTGTGATTGAAGATGGCGTTACAAGCATCGGAGATAATGCGTTTTACGATTGCACTGGCTTAGAAAGCATCGAAATTCCGAGTGGTGTCACAAGCATTGGAGATTTTGCGTTTTTCGATTGCACCAGTTTAACAAACATCACCATTCCGGAGAGTGTCACAAGCATCAGAGATGCTGCGTTTTCCTATTGCAGCAGCTTGACAGACATCACGATTTCAGGTAGTGTCACAAGCATCGGAGATTATGCGTTTCGGAGTTGCGCTAGCTTAACTAGCATCACGATTCCAAAGAGTGTCATAAGCATCGGAGATTCTGCGTTTCGGAGTTGCACTGGCTTAAAAAGCATCAAAATTCCAAAGAGTGTCACAAGCATCGGAGATTATGCATTTTCTGGCTGCAACAAGCTGACCGAGGTGCTTCTTGAAAACGGCTCTACGCTGACAAGCGAAAGCCTCGGCGTAGATGCAAGCAAAATCAGAACCTACTGGAACGAAGACAACCTGACCTGGACACTGAGTGCCGACGGCACAACAATGACCATCAGCGGCTCAGGGGCGATGACGGAGTATTATGGTTCTGACAATAGCCCTGCATACGACAATAGTAAAATAAAAAAAGTTGTGATTGCAAATGGCATCACAAGTATTGGAGCTTATGCGTTTTCCGGTTGCACCAATTTAGCAAGCATCGAAATTCCGAGTAGTGTCACAAGCATCGGAAATGGTGCGTTTTCCTGGTGCAGCAGCTTGACAGGTATCACAATTCCAGAGAGTGTCACAAGCATCGGAGATTCTGCGTTTAAGAGTTGCAGCGGCTTGACAAGCATCACAATTCCAAAGAATGTCACAAGCATCGGAGCTTCTGCGTTTTCCGATTGCGGCAATTTAGCAAGCATCGAAATTCCGAGTAGTGTCACAAGCATCGGAGATTCTGCGTTTTACAATTGCGGCAATTTAGCAAGTATCGAAATTCCGAGTAGTGTCACAAGCATCGGAGATTATGCGTTTTATTGGTGCAAGAAGTTAACCAGCATCAACATTCCAAAAGGTGTCACAAGCATCGGAGTTAAAGCTTTTCAGAGGTGCCGCAATTTAGAAAGCATCGAAATTCCAAATAGTGTAACAAGCATTGGAGATTCTGCGTTTGACAGTTGCACCAGCTTGACCAGCATCACGATTCCAGAGAGTGTCACAAGTATCGGAGGTTATGCGTTTTCCGGTTGCAGCAATTTAGCAAGCATCGAAATTCCAAATAGTGTCACAAGCATCGGAGCTTCTGCGTTTTATGGCACACCTTGGTTAACAAATAAACAGAAGGAAAATAATTCACTTGTAATCGTAAATGGGATTTTGATTGACGGCACAGTTTGTTCAGGAGAAGTAACGATTCCGGACGGTGTCACAAGCATCGGAGATTCTGCGTTTTGGAGATGCACCAGCTTAACCAGCATCAAAATTCCAAAAAGTGTCACAAGCATTGGAAATGGTGCGTTTTACAATTGTACTGACTTAACCAGTATCGAAATTCCAGAGGGTGTCACAAGAATCGGAATTGGTGCGTTTGACAGTTGCAACAAATTGGCAAGCATCACGATTCCGAGTAGTGTCACAAGCATTGAAGTTGGTGTGTTTGACGGCTGTACTGAATTGAAAGAGGTACTTCTTGAAGGCGGCTCTACGCTGACAAGCGGACAACTCGGTGTAGATGCAAGCATAATCAGAACCTACTGGAACGAAGGCGACCTGACCTGGACACTCACCGCCGACGGCACAATGACCATCAGCGGCACAGGGGCAATGAAAGCCTATAATTGGAAGGCTGGTAGCCCTGCAACCCAGAAGAAAGCCAGCGTAAAAAAAGTTGTGATTCAAGAGGGTGTCACAAGCATCGGAAATTTTGCGTTTTACAATTGCAGCAGTTTAAAAAGCATTGAAATTCCGGAAGGTATCACAAGCATCGGAGATTATGCGTTTGGGTATTGCAGCAGCTTGACTAGCATCACGATTCCATATGGCGTTACAAGCATCGGAGATGGTACGTTTCAGGGTTGCGACAGCTTGACCAGCATCAATATTCCAGGTAGTGTCACAAGCATCGGAGATTATGCGTTTTTCAATTGCACTGGCTTAACCAGCATCAAGATTCCGAGTAGTGTCACAAGCATCAGAGATGATGCGTTTTACAATTGTGGTGGCTTAACCAGTATCGAAATTCCAGAAGGTGTCAAAAGTATCGGAAATGCTGCGTTTTCCGAGTGCACCAGCTTAACCAGCATCACCATTCCAAAAAGTGTCACAAGCATCGGAGAATCTGCGTTTTCTGGCACACCTTGGTTAACAAACAAACGGCAGGAAAACAGCTCACTTGTGATTGTAAATGGAATCTTGATCGACGGCACAACTTGTTCGGGAGAAGTAACGATTCCGGACGGTGTCACAAGCATCGGAAAGTCTGCGTTTAAGGAGTGCAGCAGCATGACAAGCATCAGCATTCCAAAAAGTGTCACAAGCATCGGAGATTCTGCGTTTTTGGGTTGCAGCAGCTTGACAGACATCACGATTCCAGGTAGTGTCACCAGCATCGGAGATAGTGCGTTTTTCGAATGTGCTGAATTAACCAGTATCAACATTCCGGACGGTGTCACAAGCATCGGAAATTCTGCGTTTTACGATTGTAGCAGCATGACAAGCATAAACATTCCAAAAAGTGTCACAAGCATCGAAAAATTTGCATTTTACAAATGCACTGGCTTAACCAGCATCACCATTCCAAAGAGTGTTACAAGCATCGGAGAGGGTGCATTTGATAACTGTGACAAATTGCCTGAAATTACGGTTTCCTGCGATTCTACGCTGGCAAAAGACGCTTTCGGCAACGCATCTGAAAAGGTAACATATCGTCATTCTCTCGTGAAAACCGATGCCAAGGATGCGACTTACACCGAAGCCGGAAACGTGGAATACTGGACCTGTGAGAACTGCAAAAAGCATTTCCTGTCTGACGAAACCGATGCAGAAGCTGCCAAAGAGGTGGAGCTGTCGGAAATGGTGAAACCTGTTCCGGTTCAGGTTGCCACAGCGACCACGCAGATCAAGTGCGTTTATGGTCAGGACATGGACGAGATTAACTTGCAGAATTACGTGAAAAATGCCGATGCTGTAGGCGGCGTTTCCGTGAAGGTTGCAACTGGTTCCACCATGCTGGACGGCATGCAGCTGGACGGCAGTAAGCTCTCCGGCAAGCCTGCAAAGGCGTACACGGACGGCAAGGACGTGACCTTTACATTCACCGCGAAAAACGGCAATACCGCAAACTTGACTTTGCATTTCCTGGTGGCAAAGGCTGACCCGACAGTGAAAGTGACCGTGGACGGTGACAGCCACACCGAGGGTGATCTGGTAGAAAAGCTGGGGCTGAGCATCAGCAAGGACAGCACCAAGGGTGCAGCGAAGATCGTCAGCAAGCTCAAGAAACTGATCGCTGGAAAGAACACCCTGGCATGGGAGTTCACCCCGGAGGACAGCGAGAACTATAACGTTGTGACCGGCACGGTTGTGGTAAATGCACAGACTACCACAACAACAACTACGACAACAACGACCACCGCCACGACAACAACTACGACTACAAACGAAACAACTGCAACAACTGAGGCAACCACTACTACAAGCGAAACGACCGCAACAACCGAGGCAACTACTACCACAAACGAAACAACCGCAACAACTGAGGCAACTACTACAAACGAAACAACTACAACAACCGAGGAAACAACTACCACAAGCGAAACAACTGCAACAACCGAGGGTACTACTGCAACAAGCGAAACGACTGCCACAACTGAGGAAACAACTACCACAAATGAAACAACCGCAACAACCGAAGAAACTACCACAAACGAAACAACCGCAACAACTGAGGAAACAACTACCACAAACAAAACAACCGCAGCAACTGAGGCAAGCACTGTTACCACAAACGAAACAACCGCAGCAACAGGGGAAACTACTACAAACGAAACAACTGTAGCAACCAAGGCAACAACTTCTGCAACTCAAACAACCACAATCACCAGTACTTCCAACACAGAATCCACTGCCGCAACATCGGCAACCACGATCACAACAGCAACTACCACAAGCGTAACCAACATTGCAGACGAAGATCTTTGCAGCTGGGCACTCAACGATTATCTGAAAAAAACGGGAGTGATTGCCGTAAATGCAGAAATCACTGCACGTTCAGAGGAAGCTTGCGAGATTACGCTGACCGACGAAAACGGCAATGTGCTGGACATTTACACCGTTGACCCGAAAACCGGCACCGGTACAGATTCTTCCAACGCAGAAGTCAACCTGCCTCAGACCGGAAACAATTCCATGACAAACTGGCTCCTGTGCGTGGGTGCGGCACTGTTCATAGCATTCGGATTCGGTGCGGTGAAGGCATCTGGCATCTTCAAACGGAAAGAGGATGAGTAAGACCAAAAAGTAGTGGGCGATCCTGTGTTATAAAAATCGATACCAAGATTGCAAAGGGTTAGAAAACAGAATCGACAGACTGTAATAAGAAAGCACCGGATCGTCCTAATCGACAGGAAGATCCGGTGCTTTTTGTATATGAAAAAGTTGCTTTTTCCCTCCGCAGTGGGAGCCTCTGGATTTTTCTGTTCTTATTTTCCGCTTTCTGCAAGTTTTCGCCCGTGATCAGGGCATGAAAAAGCACCTCGTGAGAGATGCTTTGAAAATATTTTTGCTATGCCATTGTTACTTGCTCATACCTTTTCGACAGACACGATGCCCGGCATTTCGATCATAACATAGCGGTCGTCGACATCAAGTTCCAACTCGTCTTTTTTGATTCAGTGTCAAGTTCATCTTCAAATCCAGTGATGACACCAATAAAAGACTGTGCATCAGCAGTTGTGATTTTCACTTTTGTTTCAAAATCGAGATATTGTTCGTCATTTGTATTAATCATAATTTTAATCTGTTCAATCGGGATACCTATCTGGCGCAGTGAAAGAATTTTTTGCACTGTGACAAGCTGTGAGGACAGATAATATCTGTATCCGCTTTTAGAATCCGTATAAGCAGGCTTCAAAAGTCCTTCTTTATCATAGAACCTCAGAGCTGCAATTGTGGTTTTTGTTAATTTGGAAAATGTTCCTATACTATACATTGAATTTCCTTTCGATAATATCTAAGCAGTATTTCACAAATACCACCTGATGATTCTACATATTATATGCCCTGAATTTCTTGACATACTTTGTAATTTTCTTATCCAATTTTGCAAGTATAGCGGAAGTAGTACTCTCGATCCATAAGCCAAAGCGGAAACCCAATGGGATCACCAAAGCTGACCGGGAAGCTCGCAAATCCGATGATCTGAGGAAGATGCCACAATAATGCAATACGAAAGTATATGGGCAAGAATAAAGGAGGAATTGTTTTATAACAGAGGCAGCTGCTTAACTTCAAAACCCTTGCGTTTAATGTGTCAAGTGTTATTGACAATTTCATTTTTTGATTTTCAAATTAATCTGCTCCTTTCAGAACAGCCGTATTTATCAAGATGCAAATGGATAAATACGGCTGTTATTTTTGTTTTATCAATCGGTTGCCTTAAAAACGGCTCTTACAAAATTATACATATGTGCACGGATACAATTGCCTCCATGATAACCGCCTTTCACATAATGCCAGATGTGAGGTACGCCGTTGTTGTTAAGGATATCATTATATCTGGACGGTGTAGAATAGACCACTGTATCGTTTGAACCAGCTGTCAGGAGCAGCAAATATGGTGATTCATCGGTATATTGAAAGTCTGATTTTGCAATCAGTCCCGGAGAAACCCCTGGTGCAGGACAAACTGCACCCACATAACCGAACAGGTCGGGACGCTTCATTGAGATATAAAGTGATTCTCTTCCTCCCATAGAAAATCCCATAATGGCTGTGTTATCTTTTCCTGTTTTAACAGAATAATGCGACTCGATGTACGGCATTAAATCGTTAGTCAACTCGTTAATAAAGTTGTCATAGGCTGTATTGTTTGCCTCGTTCATGCCACTGCATGAATCCTGTGTTTCGCTTGCATAAATATACGGAAACACAACAATCATATCCTTTGCTTCTCCCGAAGCAATGGCGTTACCGATAATCTGACGCAGACGCATACTTTTATCAGTTTCATCAATCAGTGTATCCTCTGTCTGCCAGTAACCATGCATTGCATATAAAACAGGATATTGCTTACTCTCAGAGTAATTTGCCGGAAGCAGTATATTGAAACAGCGTGTCCTTTTACAGGTTGTCGAATAATAGCTTACTTTTTGGATTGTTCCATATGTTACGCCTGATTTTTCTTCCCGTTCCTCCGCCGGTTCTGTTTCCAGAATATTGGCACTTACCAGTGCAGTATATTCTTTCATAGAAACGGTAGATTTTATTGGTTGTCCTGCTTTTCTGCAATTGGAAATTCCGTGATTTTTGCAAAAAGAAAGTCCTGAATCAGTTTGAGATCTGTAACGTCGACGGTTCCACTTTGATCCACATCTGCGGCGATCTCATATCTTTTGCTGTCAAAACCGTATGATACTCCATGTTTTGCAAGACATAAATCAATTGCATTAATGACATTATCAGAATTTAAATCTCCTAATATAATGTCTTTTGACACACCTGCACCAAGTATTCCGATGCCATCTGCTGCACCAATGGCTTCATCTATATAAAAATTATTGGTGGTGTTTGCAGTTTCTACATAGAGCTGCATATTCGATGCCCCCGCCGGTATCTGATAATTTGTGTTTGCAAGCTGAATCCATTCACCCTTGATACCTGTTCCTTCTGCAATTGTGTTATATTGTGTATCACCGTTTGCGTCGATGTACTGAAGCTTCAGATAAAATTTATCCGTCGCCGTACCGTCAAAATATGTCACATTGACACTGAAGCTGTATTCATTTCCCGGTAGAAAGACTCTGGGATTCAGTGCCTTGTATGCACCATTCCATGCAGCGGTTCGATTCTGTATAAGCAGTGCCTCACTTCCTACATAGGCGGTTCTGCCGCTTGTCTGAATGCTTGCGGAGCCTCTTGCCTGCCATGAACAGATATCTCCCTCAAAGCCGTCGGCAAAATACCAACCGTATTCATTCAGTTTTATCACAGTCGATGCATTCCAGTCGGCACGCTCATAGTCAAAGTAATCAATATCCGCATAACCGCCTGTCGTTTTTGTTGCATAGCTGTAAATGCCGCTGCGGTAACCAGTAAACAGGGTCAGACTGTATACCATACTCAACTCCTCGCCGATTTTTTTCCAGTCTGCACCATTATAGGAATAATAGAAATTCGCTTTATCAATATTATAGGAACTGTTTCCGGTAGAATCCACCGTATTGAACAGAAAATCAACTTTGAGATAAATCTCATTTCCGCTGAGATTCGTCTGCTCTATGATGTTGTTATAGCTATCACCGACAGTGGCACTGTCGGAATAACCGCCATTATTTGCCATATAGATTTTCTTTGTTCCGTCATCTGATACATAAACGCCTACATTGCCATATTTAAACTGAAAAGCTGAAAGGCCTGCGTAATCACCTGCTTTCATTCCAGAAGTATCCAGCTTTATCACGCTGCTACAGGAAGGCCCTTCCGCACGCTGTGTTAAAGTGTTTTTTGCATCCAACAGATTGGTTGCAAGGGTATTGTTTTTTAATCTGAGATAGCCAGGGCGTTCTGTCACCGACCATGCAGTATTATCAGGATTGTGATTCCACTGCCATTCGAGATCAAGCTTGTTGGAGCTGTATGTGAAATCGTCGTCTTTTGTAAGTTGAGTGCCGGCATAATCACTATCAATTTCAAGTGTCAGGGGTACTTCGCCGTTTACGCCCATCATCGGCCAGTTATTTTCCCATGTCACTGGAACAAGCACAGGGATTCGTCCTACACTGCCGTGATCCTGAAACAGAAGTCCGTACCACTTTCCATCAGGCGTATCTACAATACCGCCCTGTGCAACACCGCTGCCATAAGTGCCAAGTCCGGAATTCAGAATCGTTTTTCCCTCATATGTGCCAAGCAGTTCCTTACTTCGATAACAAAGCTCTATACGTTTGCTGTTTGAAGGCCATGCAATAACAAAAATGTAATAATATCCGTTTATTTTCTGGATATGCCAGCCCTCTCCGGCAAGATTGTCCAGTCCTGTGGAAAACAATGTCTGTTCCACACCGTCTTTTTTAAAGCCTGTCATATCTGAATTGAATTCCTTGATTTTTGCTGTACCACCTGCACCGTATACCAGATAATTCCGTCCGTCATCATCAAACAGAATGGAAGCATCATGATACATTCCGTTTATCTCGCTGCGTGTCCACGTTCCGTTTTCAATGTCCGAAGTCTTGTATATATAGGATTTTCCAGTGCCATAACTTCCAAAAAATACATAGAAGTTACCGTCATGGTATCTAAGACTTGCCGCCCACTGTCCATGCGAATAATCATTTTCACCATTTTTGAGAGTCTGCTTATCACCATCAGCGTAAGTGTCATAGACGTAATTGCATATCTCCCATGAAACCAAATCTTTTGATTTCATGATTGGGGCACCCGGACTGAAATACATTGTGGTGCTTACCATATAGTAGGTATCATCCACACGAATAATGTCCTCGTCAGGAACATCTGCCCATATAATCGGGTTCGATATGGTTGTTGTCTGTGCAGCGTCTGCTGTTGTCAGCTCAGATGATTGAAACGGTAAAGCTGATGCCAAAAGTACCACAGAAACAGTGGAAGCCAATATTCTCAGTATGAACTTACTTTTCATTTTCATTGCGATTCCTCCTCAAGATTTTTATCGTTCAAGCAGCATCCGCTTCAGCAGATGCAAATCAAATACATTTATAATATTATCTTCGCATAAATCCGCAGCTTTCCAGTCGGTAAGCTCTGCATCGGGTACAGCAAGAAGCCATTTCTGAAGCAGTATAACATCGATAACACTCAGTGCACCATCTGCATTGACATCTCCTTCTATTTCTTTCACCGGCTCCAGAATGAACTTCTGCCCATTTCCGCCCCAATATTCCCATTGGCAGATATTCGCACCATCCTCTTTACTGATGTTATATACATCAAGACAGCTTTTATTGTTCGAAGCGGCTGTCAGAAGTGCATATGTCCCATCAATATTTCGGCACAGTGTGTATTTTTGAGATGTATCTCCTTTGTGCTTTTGAAGTAAAATATTTGTGCCATTTGTATCAGCACTTTTTTCTACGGTAAGAGCCCTTCCGTCCAATGTGGTTATGTAAAAAGTGTCGTCATCATTTTTTGTGAATGTCCAGACAGTTCCATTGCTCTGGACAGCGTTCCCGTTTTTTTCCGAAATAAAAAGTTCACTGTTTACATTCTTTATTCTGTATCTGCCGTTTTCAATTACTGCCCCCTTTGGATTTAAAATCTCATTATTCTGCGGATAAATATTCCGGAATACCTGAAGAGATTTCAAAGAATTTCCCTCAAAATCAAACAAAGCCTGATTGTCATAAGAAGACCCACCTGCACTTGTCACCGATGCATCATACTCTGCGGCATAATCCGTAGCCCAACCGCTGCCGTATTTTTTCCACAGACTGCTTTGCTCCTCCCATGAAATGCCGTTTACTCCAAGCCATGCCGGTTCCCAGTAGAAAACGCCGATTCCCTTTTCTCCCACATTTGCTACCGCTTGGAAAACATCTGTCAGACACTGTGCCTGCCCTTCCACAGAGATGTCATACCGAAAAACAGCACTGTCTGAATCTTCGGATACTGCATTTCCGAATGTATCACCGTCTTCACTTGTGTAAGGATAAGCTGTTTCAGCAACCATAACATACTTGTTGTATGTATCAGCAATTTCTTTAAGGACAGTCGTCAGATTTTCCGTTGTTCCATGCCAGTATGGGTAATAAGAAGTTGCAAATACATCATAATCCAGATTACATTCGTCCATTACCTGTGCATACCATGCATAAGATCCGGTTGATGGATTTGCAAAATGGTGTGCAATCAGGACAGATCTGTCAAAATCACGGATTGCCTGATCTCCGCTTGCAAACAAATCACATATTTTGTACATGTCCGTTTCACCGCAAAAAAAGCAGTTGGTTTCATTCCCCACCTGAACCATGCCAATATTTCCACCGGCTTCAGAAATGGTTTCCAGTACCCATGCGGTGTATTTATAAATTTCACCCTTTAATGTTTCATGGTCATGCTGTATCCAGTATTTCGGGCGAGTCTGTTTTTCTGGATCTGCCCAGAAATCAGAATACTGAATGTCAACAAGCAGTTTCATGCCATATTTGGCTGCACGTCTCCCAATTTCAGCAGCAGTGTACAAATCGCAATTTCCGCCACCGTAGCTATTTCCCCTGCTGTCATAAGGTTCATTCCAGACACGCACTCGAATATAATTGACACCATGCTCGGAAAGTGTCCGAAAAATATCCTGTTTTCTGCCATATTCATTACAGAATGTGACACCGGCATTCTCCACAGCCAATATAGAGGATATATCAACACCTCGTATCGGTTCACCACCATTTACATTCGTATCAAATTGACTGAAATAAACAGTATCATTTTCAGCAGATACAAGTGGGAACTTTGTGAGATCCATCAGGAGCAGAGCTGTCACAACGGATAGTATTACACATATTTTTTTAAATCTCATAGGATAATCTCCCAAGCATTTCCTTTTATTAGTTATTTTATCAGAACAATATCGTTGCAATTATCAATTATGCTGTTGTCTACTATAACACGGAAAACAGATTCTGTATATCATATTTGTCATGCCTTTTGCACATTCGTCAATGTGATCTTGTATAATAGAACTTGGCACGCAAGCTACAAAGGAATGAAATGGAAAAACTGTATGTTTCGTTGTGCAAAAGCACTATATTAAGGAAACACTGAACAAAAGCACAGTTGAAAAAGCAAATCAATAATTACGACTAAAACAGCAGTATTTTGACTAAAATACTGCTGCTTTTCAACTTTTCAAGCTTCATTTGAAGCCGATTATCTGCAAAAGGGTACACTTATCCCCTTAAATGTTCGTTGTTTTTGATCTCATCCCGTTTCTCAATTCCAATATACCCACTGTCTCCGTATGCAACATGATCGTCCTCCCGCAGTAATTTGTGTGCTTCGGTTATATCGTGTGCATTGGCTGCTGTGACTGTGATTGTATGCATCAAACCACTTCCGGAATCCACGCCAATGTGGCATTTCATCCCGAATTTCCATACATTTCCCTTTTTGGTCTGATACATTTCCGGATCCCGTTTCTTCTCTGCATTTTTGGTTGAACTCGGTGCAGAAATAATGGTTGCATCTACGATCGTACCGCCGTGCATGATATGCCCAGTGGCTTCCATCACACGATTGATCGCCTTGAAAAACACTTTCCCCAGATGGTTTTCTTCCAGCAAATGACGAAATTTCAGAAGTGTTGTTGTATCCGGAGCCTGTTCCTCCATAAAGTCGATATTCATGAATTTCCGGAATGCATAGCTGTCGTAGATTGCATCTTCCACACCCTCGTCAGAGAGATTGAACCAGATCTGCAACAGATACATCCGCAGCATTTTTTCGATTCCTTTTGTTGGTCTGCCACGCTTGCCGTTTGGGTAATATGGGCGTACAAATTCTACCCATTCTTCCCATGGAATAATCTCATTCATGATGTCCAGGAATTCTTCCCGCTTTGTTTTCCGCTTTCTCAGGCTGTACTCATAATCGCTGAATGTCATCTGGCTCATTTGTCTTTTCCTCCTGCTTTTTTGTCTTTTTTCTATTATACCATATTTGCAGCGTAATGAGAAGATTTAATCAGTGTTTCCCTAATACTTCCAGAGCTTTGCAGTAAGAGCGAATTTTTTCGGCGTTTTTGCCGTCATCGGGTGCATTTCAAAAAATTTTGGGTGCATTTTTGCCCACAAAAAAACGTTTACGCAAACAGAAAACCGATTCAGAGGGAAATCTGAGCCGGTTTTTCTGCTTTTGAACACGTTCCAAAGAACGATTACTTTTTGAAATCCACGTTGTTTTTGCTGATTTTTGGGCATAAAAAAGCACCTCTAAATTGTATCAAAATAGAGGTGCAAGTATGGTGGAGGCGATGCTTACAGTGGTAAAATCACTTATTTGCAACCTTTCAAAATGGGAAAAGTCCGAAACTGCGTGGATTTTTCGTTTCTTCACTGAATCGCTTTAACTGGGTTACGATGTTAATGGGTTTCACTTAGTTACGGTCATTCATTAGTTAGGCAAACCAAAAGATCAATCCAGCAATCCTACCACAACCTGTCGCTGTGTTCCGTCATCGGTACAGGTGATGATGGTGATTCTGTCATCGCCGAAATCATCAAGCACCCAGACAGCATCCGGATCGACGATTTTGCTTTCGGCCACAGTGTAATGATACGCCTGCTTTTGCTTGTCATGCAATGTGATTTCCATGCCGATCTCCACATTTTTCAAGTTGTTGAAATATTCCTTGTACAGTGTGCTGCTGTGCCCAGCAATGCAGTAATTGCCCTTGCCAAAATCGCCGCTATCCTTGAAATGCCCTGCCGCTTTGGCGAGCGTTTCATTGTCAGTTCCTTCTAAAATGGGGGCTTTGATGTTTAGGTCTGCAATTTCCACAACTGGATTATTCTCAAGCAAGATTTGCTTTTGATAAAGCCGGTAGCACTTTCTCACACCGAAAAATCCAAGAATACTGATACCAATCAAAATTGCAAGCAGTCCCGAGAGAAACATCCCCCACTGCTTTTTGCTCTTACTCATCCTCTTTACGCTTGAGGACACCAGATGCCTTCACCGCACCGAATCCGAATGCCATGAACAGTGCTGCACCCACGCACAGGAGCCAGTTTGTCATAGCGTTGTTTCCGGTTTGGGGCAGGTTGACTTCTGCGTTGGAAGAATCCGTACCGACGCCGGTCTTCGGATCAACGGTGTAAACATCCAGCACATTGCCGTTTTCGTCGGTCAGCGTGATCTCGCAAGTTTCCTCCGAGCGTGCAGTGATTTCTGCATTTGCAGGTACGATGCCAGCCTTTTTCTGGTAATCGTTGATCGCCCAGCTGCAAAGATCTTCGTCTGCAATGTTGGTTACGCTTGTAGTTGCTGCTGTTGTGATCGTGGTTGCCGATGTTGCAGCAGTAGATTCTGTGTTGGAAGCACTGGTAGTCATAGTTGTTTCACTTGCGGAAGTCGTTCCACTTGTAGCGGTTGTTCCATTTGTAGCAGTTGTTGCCTTGGTAGTGGCAGTTGTTTCGTTTGTGGTAACTGTAGTTGCCTCGGTTGTTGCGGTTGTTTCGTTTGTGGTAGTTGTTTCCTCAGTTGTCGCGGTTGTTTCATTTGTGGTAATAGTGCTTTCCTCGGTGGTGGCAGATGTTTCTCTTGTGGTAACAGTGCTTGCCTCAGTTGTTACAGTCGTTTCGTTTGTGATAGTAGTTTCTTCAGTTGTTACAGTCGTTTCGTTTGTAGTAGTTTCTTCGATTGTTGCGGTTGTTTCGTTTGTGGTAGTAGTTTCCTCAGTTGTTGCGGTTGTTTCGTTTGTGGTAGCAGTTGCCTTAGTTGTCGCGGTTGTTCCGCTGGTAACAGTCGTTGCCTTGGTCGCAGAAGTCGTTCCGCTGGTGGCAGTCGTTGCCTTGGTCGCAGAAGTCGTTCCGCTGGTGGCAGTTGTTGCCTTGGTCGCAGAAGTCGTTCCGCTGGTGGCAGTTGTTGCCTTGGTAGTGGCAGTTGTTTCCTTTGTTGTGGAAGTCGTTTCGTTTGTAGTAGTCGTCGTTGTCGTAGTAGTTGTGGTGGTCGTTGTTGTGGTAGTGGTCTGTGCATTTACCACAACCGTGCCGGTCACAACATTATAGTTCTCGCTGTCCTCCGGGGTGAACTCCCATGCCAGGGTATTTTTACCGGCAGCCAGTGCTTTGAGTTCACTGACAATCTTTGCCGCACCCTTGGTGCTGTCCTTGCTGATGCTCAGCCCCAGCTTTTCCACAAGGTCGCCCTCGGTGTGGGTGTCGCCGTCCACAGTAACTTCTACCGTCGGGTCAGCCTTTGCCACCAGGAAATGCAAGGTCAGGTTTGCGGTGTTGCCGTTTTTCGCGGTAAATGTAAAGGTCACTTCCCTGCCGTCCGTGTACGCCTTTGCAGGCTTGCCGGAGATCTTGTTGCCGTCCAGCTGCATGCCGTCCAGCATAGTGGAACCAGTTGCAACCTTGACGGAAACTTCTCCCACTGCATCGGCATTTTTCACGTAATCCTGCAAGTTAATTTCGTCCATGTCCTGACCGTAAACGCACTTGATCTGCGTGGTCGCTGTGGCAACCTGAACCGGAACAGGTTTCACCATTTCCGACAGCTCCACCTCTTTGGCAGCTTCTGCATCGGTTTCGTCAGACAGGAAATGCTTTTTGCAGTTCTCACAGGTCCAGTATTCCACGTTTCCGGCTTCGGTGTAAGTCGCATCCTTGGCATCGGTTTTCACGAGAGAATGACGATACTTTACCTTCTCAGATGCGTCTTCGAAAGCGTCTTTTGTCAGCGTAGAATCGCAGGGGACCGTAATTTCGGTCAAATTGCCGCAGCCAGAAAATGTATAAGTTCCAATGCTTGTGACACTCTTTGGAATGCTGATGCTAGTTAAGCCAGTGCAGTTGTAAAACGCAAAATTTCCGATGCTTGTGACACCGTACGGAATTGTTACTTCTCCCGAACAAGTTGTGCCGTCGATCAAGATCCCATTTACGATCACAAGCGGGTTATCCTGCTGTTTGTTTGTTAACCAAGGTGTGCCAGAAAACGCTTCATCCCCGATGCTTGTGACACTCTTTGGAATGGTGATGCTAGTTAAGCCGGTGCAATCGGAAAACGCATTAGCTCCGATGCTTTTGACACCTTCTGGAATTTCGATACTGGTTAAGCCGGTGCATTCATAAAATGCATAATTTCCGATGCTTGTGACGTTGTTCGGAATCGTTACTTCTCCCGAACAAGTTCTTCCATCGATCAAAATCCCATTTACGATCACAAGAGGGCTTTCATTTTGTTTGTTTTTCAACCAGGTGGTATTTTGAAACGCAGAATCTCCGATACTTGTGACGCTACCTGGAATCGTGATGTCTGTCAAGCTGATGCAACCGGAAAACGCATATATTCCGATGCTTGTAACGTCCTCTTCAATTACAACTTTTTTTACGTTGTCTTTCTTTTGGGTTGCAGGGCTATTTTCATTATAATAATCCTTCATCGTCCCCGTGCCGCTGATGGTCATTGTGCCGTCGGCGGTGAGTGTCCAGGTCAGGTTGCCTTCGTTCCAGTAGGTTCTGATTTTGCTTGCATCTACGCCGAGTTGTCCGCTTGTCAGCGTAGAGCCGTTTTCAAGGTATACGGTCAGCTTGCCGCAGCCATAAAACGCAAAATTTCCGATGCTTGTGACACTCTTTGGAATGGTGATGCTTGTCAGGCTGCTGCAACTGTCAAACGCATAATCTCCGATGCTTGTGACACTACCTGGAACATTGATGCTGGTCAAGTCAGTGCAATTGTAAAACGCAAAATTTCCGATGCTTGTAACACTCTTTGGAATGCTGATGCTGGTTAAGCCGATGCAATTCCGAAACGCACCCTCTCCGATGCTTGTGACACTACCTGGAATCGTGATACTGGTTAAGCCGGTGCAATTCTGAAACGCACCCTCTCCGATGCTTGTGACATCGTTCGGAATCGTTACTTCTCCCGAACAAGCTGTGCCGTCGATCAAGATCCCATTTACGATCACAAGTGAATCTTCATGCTGTTTGTTTGTTAACCAAAGTGTGCCAGAAAACGCACAATCTCCGATGCTTGTGACACTATCTGGAATCGTGACGCTGGTTAAGCCGGTGCAATTCCTAAACGCAGAATCTCCGATGCTTGTGACACAATCCGGAATCGTGATGCTGGTTAAACCGGTACAATTATAAAACGCACAATCTCCGATGCTTGTGACACTACTCGGAATTTCAATGCTTTTTAAATTGCTGCAATTGTAAAACGCATACTTTCCGATGCTTGTAACGCCATCTTCAATCACAACTTTTTTTATGTTGTCTTTCTTCTGGGTTGCAGGGCTATCATTAGAGTAATTCTTCATCGTCCCCGTGCCGCTGATGGTCATTGTGCCGTCGGCGGCGAGTGTCCAGATCAGGCTGTCTTCGTTCCAGCGGGTTACAACTTTGTCTGCAACTTCACCGAAACTTTCGCTTGTCAGCGTAGAGCCGCCTTCAAGAAGCACCTCAGTCAGAGCAGTACAGCCGGAAAATGCTTCATCTCCTACGCTTTCAACACTCTTTGGAATGGTAATGCTTTTTAAGCCGGTGCAATTCCGAAACGCATACCTTTCGATACTTGTAACACTCTCTGGAATTGTGATACCTGTCAAGCTGCTGCAATACTCAAACGCAGAATCTTCAATGTTTGTGACACTCTCCGGAATCGTGATGTCTGTTAAACTGCTGCAACCGGAAAACGCAGAATTTCCGATACTTGTGACACTATCTGGAATCGTGATGTCTGTTAAACTGCTGCAACCGGAAAACGCAGAATTTCCGATGCTTGTGACACTATCTGGAATCGTGATGTCTGTCAAGCTGCTGCAACCGGAAAACGTATTATCTCCAATGCTTGTGACACCACTCGGAATTTCGAGGCTAGTTAAGCCGCCACACCCGGCAAACGCACCATTTCCGATGTTTTTGACAGTTTCTGGAATTTCGATACTGGTTAAGCCGCCACAATTGTAAAACGCAAAAGCTCCGATGCTTGTGACACCTTCTGGAATTTCAATGCTTTTTAAATTGCTGCAATTGTAAAACGCAGAATTTCCGATGCTTGTAACGCCCTCTTGAATCACAACTTTTTTTACGTTGTCTTTCTTTTGGGTTGCAGGGCTACCAGAGTACCAACTATAACCCTTCATCGCCCCTGAGCCGCTGATGGTCATTGTGCCGTCGGCGGTGAGTGTCCAGGTCAGGCTGCCTTCGTTCCAGTAGGTTTTGATTATGCTTGCATCTACGCCGAGGCTTTCGCTTGTCAGCTTAGAGCCGTTTTCAAGAAGCACCTCTTTCAAAGAAGAACAATGATTAAACACACCAGCTCCAATGCTTGTGACACTACTTGGAATCGTGATGCTGGTCAAGTTGGTGCAACCCAAAAACGCACCACTTCCGATGCTTGTGACACTACTTGGAATCGTGATGTCTGTTAAGCTGCTGCACCAAGAAAACGCATCACTTCCGATGCTTGTGACACTACCTGGAATCGTGATGTCTGTCAAGCTGCTGCATTCCCGAAACACACTATTTCCGATGCTTGTGACACTACCTGGAATCGTGATGCTTGTCAAGCTACTGCACCACGAAAACGCAGAATCTCCGATGCTTGTGACGCCATCTTCAATCACAACTTTTTTTATGTTGCTATTGTTGCGTGCAGGACTATCCGTCATCTCCCCTTTGCCGCTGACGGTCATTGTTGTGCCGTCGGCACTCAGTGTCCAGGTCAGGTCGCCATAGTGCCATGTCTGCGATCCCGATTCTGTCCCTGCACCTGCGTCCTCCGCACTCACCGTGATTCCCCACGAGATATTTTGCAGGGTATCGGTCGGTACGTACAGCAGCGTTCCCGCCGCCATGACTAATGCCGACGAAAGGGCCGCCAGCCGTTTCCATTGTTTCTTCATGATACGCCTCCTTTGTTTTCGAATATATTACATATTCTTGATAGATCTATTATAACATGATCGAGTATTCTTTGTCAAGAAAAACGGAGGATTTTTTGAGATTTCGTTCAATTTTTGGAAGTTGGAGTGGAGGAAATTGTTTCGTTCTTGTAGTAGTCAAGGTCAAACTTCTCGTGTTTTGTGAGAAAAACTGCTTTGCACGCAATCTGCTTACAGATTTTTGTGTTGACATGTTTCACAAAATATAGTATAATATTGTTGACAGAATCATCTGCATTGACGATGTACTCTTTTGAGATGTGCATCGATTTCAAGGAGGTATAAATGTATGAAACAATGGATTCGCGTAAAAAAGGCATTGCTCCTGTCGTTAATTTTGCTGATGGCTTGGCTGTTGCCGCTGTTTCAATGGAATGGAACAGTTTTGTCAGCAGCGGCAATCTCTACAGATTATCCGGCACAGCTGATGCATCTTGCCAGCAAAGACAGCACCAAAGTTCTGACAGCAAATGGAACTTCTGACGGAGCGGCACTTTCTCTGCAAACGCTGGGCAGTGATTTATCTGCATCATGGCGGTTCGATCGTGTCGGTTCGGATGGGAACGGTACTTTTTTCAAACTAGTCAACGCACAGTCCGGAAGGCTTTTGACGCCGCGAAATTATAACGTATCTGACAAAACAGATGTGATTTTGTACGGCAGTGAATCCGCACAATCTCAACATTGGTATGTTGTTCCCGTGAAACAAGATCATCTGGGCAATGATCTATACTATAAAATTGTGAATTATTCTGATACTTCTCTTGCCTTGACGCAGGGAACTTCCGGCATGACATTAGCCAAATACAGCGGAACAGACAATCAGCTCTGGCTGCTTAATGCTGACGGATTACAGGGTTTTGCAGGATATTGCTTTGATGACAACACCGGCAACATCAAGGCAGGGGACATTGGTGGTCTGTTCGGCGAAATCGTAGAGGTTTCCACTTTTGCCGATCTTAAGAAATATGCTACCGCTGATATACCTTATACCATTGTTGTCACGGCAAATATTCGTGTTACCGCACTGCAAAAGGATTCCTCCGGACGCAACTATTGTCCGGACGGACGAATCTATGTTCACAGCAACAAAACGATCATCGGCAGTTACGCGGCACATACTATGTATAATGTACAGTTCTGTACATCTTCCAATAACGGAACCGGAAACAATCTGATCCTGAAAAACTTTGAGCTACAGCACAATGCGGAGTCCAACGGCAATGATTCCATTGTTGTCTATCTCGGCTCTGGACAGAACATCTGGGTAGATCACTGCACCTTTGTAGGCCATAGCGATTATAATACAGCATCTACCGGACTACCAGACTGGGATAAGTTTCTGGCATGCTGCTATGATGCTGACTACACAACAGTTTCAGACTGCTCTTTCGGACTTCACGAATACGGTGTGATATTGGGGTATCCGGCAGATGATGAAAACTCTTATAAAACCTATAATAATTATCCCCGCATGTCCATTATCAGCAATCGCTTTGAAAAAACTTTGACCCGCGGCCCTGGGCTGATGCGTTACGGTTATTTTCATTCGCTGAATAACTATGTGAAAACATTCAGCATGGCATATACTGTGCACACAGCATCTAAGATTTTTGCAGAAAACTGTTATTATGAAGACGGCGGAAACGTTATCTGTGACTGGAACACAGTAACCTATCCCGGCTCTTATGCAGAAACAGGTTCAAAATCGGTGAACTGCAAGCGAACAACGATCGAGGGATATGCACAGGACTGTACATGGCGACCAACTTCCAATTACAAAACCATTTCTCGCACTGCAGATGAGGCAAAGGTTTATTGTGAGAACTACAGCGGCTGTCAAAATGACAGAAATCATATGATGTATCTGCGATATGCAGTTGCTGGTGTGCCAAGTGCAGGCTATACAGAATCACCCAGTGCACCATTGGCAGAACTTTTTACCGAGGGTTCTGCTTACCGTATTCGCAATGTCAACTCCGGCTTGTATTTGCAGGTAGCAGGTGCTGCCGCAAAAAATGGCACCAATGTGCAGCAGTGGGGATCAGATGGAATCGCAGTTCACGACATCTGGAAATTGTGCAGTGCCGGTGAAGGGTACTACTATCTGGTTTCTGCAGTAGGGGACGGCGGAACATATGTGCTGGACGTTGCTGGAAAAAAGGCCGCAAATGGAACCAATATAGATATTTACACCTATAACGGCGGTGACAATCAGAAGTTTATGCTGACAAAAAACGGGGACGGCAGCTATCAGATTCGAACCCATATTTCAAATGGAAATTCTGTGGTAGAAGTAGAAAATGCCTCCCAAACCTCCGGTGCCAATGTGCAGCAGTGGGAAGTCAACGGTGCGAACTGTCAGAATTGGATTTTAGAGCCGACAACTGACCCCGGCTGCTCCATGAACACCGATGTGATCTATACCTTTGAAAATGCTGGTTCTGGTCTGGTAATGGATATTACCGATGGAAAAATGACAGACAATACAAATGTACAGCAGTGGTCGTCCAACGGATTGAATTGCCAGAAGTGGACACTTCGTGCCTTTGGCTCTGGCAATTACTATTGGATTCGCTCACAGCAGGATAGTCATTATGCATTGAAGGCAGAGGGCAGCAAAAACGGCGGAAATCTGGCAATTGCAGCATGGTCCAATAAAGATAGCACTCAGCTGTTCCGGTTTACTAAGAATCTGGACGGATCCTACAGCATTTTGACACACGCTTCTGGTGATTCCTGTTATGTAGAAGTCGCCGATGCATCCACTGCAAACGGTGCCAATGTGCAGCAATGGGAACCGACCGGCAGCAGTTGTCAGAAATGGCAGACAAAGACAGAAACCACTACTGTAACAACTAAGGTAACTACAACTGTAACAACAACGACAACGACCAAAGCAACCACAAATACGACAACAGCCGCAGCAACTAGCACCACTACTGCAACTGCTACAGAACCGCCTGTGATTTCTGGTGACATCAATGCAGACGGCAAAACGAATCTGGCAGATGTGGTGCTGCTGCAAAAATGGCTGTTGGGATTTCCTGAAACAAAACTTGCCAACTGGCAGGCAGGGGATCTGAATGCAGATAGAATTCTGAACGGATTCGATCTTTGCCTGCTGCGAAATAATGTGATATAGCTACCTGTACACTTTTGTGCAGTATTTCCTTTGCACAGAGTAATGCCTGTTCGTACCTGCCGAACAGGCATGCAGCAGAATATCAATTTTCCGGCGATGACAAAAGATTCGCTTACTCATGTTTCCTCATGCTTTCCATGAAAATCGTCACGCATTTCCAGCCGTCGCTGAGATGCTGCCGTCTGTCCTACGGAGTGCAGCAGTTCTGTCAGCATTTTTTGCATAAATCGGCGGGTTTCTGGCTGCATGTCAGTCCATGCACGGAGCACACCAGAGAGCGTTCCTGCACCGCCACCGATCAGATCTTGTATAGTATGGGCATTGGTTTCACTTTGCAGAATGTGGAAAATGGCATCGGTCAGCTTTTCTCGCTCCTCCGGTTTCATGCCCAGGATCCACTGCCGCAGCGAGGAATCCAGCAGCTTACTGGTGTTGGTGGTATCCTCGGAATAGTACCAGTCGTTCCGGATCACACACCACGAGTATGGATCGTGCTGCAAAAAACCTTTTTGTGTGCTGTAAACTACCTGATATTCCTCGTCATGCTCCAGCAGCATGCCTACTACAGAAGCTTGTGGAACAAAGGTATACACTCGTTCCTGCAATTGCTGAAACTGCGGCTCAGCAAACAGGTCTGTCACAAAGCCTGGTCCGTCATTGTTATAGACTGCACGAATCCGCGGAAAATCCTCCGGCTGCATCTGGACAGCTGCATAAACTGCCAGATTGCCGCCTTTGGAGTGTCCGCCCACATAGACGTTGGAAAATCCCAGTGACAAAATCCCTCGCAGATACGCCGCCGCTGCTGCCTGTGACGGCACATAGGGCAGAAAAGACAAGTTGAAATCTTCCCGCCAGCCAGTCAGTGTGTTGTCTGTGCCACGGAATGCCACATAAACGGTATCACTGTCCAGCAGAAATGCAGTGGCGGAAAATTGCTGCTGCTGGGTTTCGCTGAACTGTTCTGCATAACGGAATAAACGAACTTCTCCGAAACGCCGGCTGGCTGCGGTCTGCCGAAGCAGGTCGCGGTCAGTTTCTACCCGCACTTTCTGTTCTGCGGTGGGACGGTGTTCCCAGAGCCTTGCTGCATCCCGCAGAGAAATCGATTCCGCTGCGGTAAAGCCCTCTGCAATGCCGTCCCAGTTCAAATAGGACAGGCAGCAGAAAATCAGATTGTCCACGTGACAGAAAGGCGATTGTTGCATGGTCAGATCATCCCGCCACTGGCAATAGGTCAAGATATTTGCATCATACGTGGTTTTCATTGCAGTCACCTCAAAATCCATTTTGTTTCAGCTGTTGTACCAGCTGGCTGTACCATTCCCGCACATCAAAGTCCGGAATATTTTCCCGATTCAGGTCGATCATATCCCCGTGGGAAACTCCCCGCCGCTTAGTTTCAGGCACCATGAGAAAAGGTGCCCACTCCAGCTTTGCCGATACAACCGGTACCAGGCCGTCGTTCTCTCCAGCTTTTCGCCGGTTCAGGAAATATCCCAGCCACAGCGGGAACGGGGCGGAAAATGCACTGTGCATCCTGGACATCACCGCCTGATAATAGACACCGGAAATAGGGGGATGTTCTGTATGAAATTTTTGACAGTTTTCGGCAGTCAATTCCCGCACACCAGCCAGAAAATCCGGATTCTGATCTCCCAGTTTTGTAAACAGCCGGTTATACTTTGCTGCAATCCATCGTGCCACACCTGCCGGCACCTTTTGCAATAGATCATCCACAAAAGCACAGCCATGATGCGGCGTATTGATCGTTGTCAGAGAAGCCACATACTTCGCCGCACCATATTCCTGCATGGCACAGCGGCAGTCCAGACCGCCCTTGGAATGGGCAATGATGTTGACCTTTTCCGCACCAGTTTCAGCAATAACAGACTGAATTTGTGCTGCCAGTTCCTTGGCACTAACGGAAATCGATTGTGCTGACTGCTGTTTCCCGTAAAAAATAGTTGCTCCGTTTCGAATCAGTTCTGCCGGAATCCGTCCCCAGTAATTAAAAAATTGCCAGTCCCGAAAAAAGATGCCGTGCACCAGCAAAATAGGATATTTAGTCTTGCAGATCTCTGATTCTTTTCGCATAACATTACATTCGGCTTTGGCACACTCCAGCTGCAATTCCCGTTTGGCAGTACGATAGACATGCCCCACCAGAAACAAATTCAGCGGCGGCACCCACCAGAGAAAAAAGAGGGCAACATGCCACGGCAGTTTCACCTGTGTGGAGTGCAGTGCAATATGCAGCAGTCCCTGAAATACTGTGAACCAGCAGAGCAGAGAGAACACACCCAGATCGATCAGCAGAATTACCCAGAACAATTTCACGCCCCAAAAAAGTGCACCGGCAGTGAGAAGTTCCAGACAAAACCAGACAGTGCTGGTGCGGAGCAGATCACAGCCGTGTGCCAATGAAGCCAGCTTCTTTTCTCCTGCTATGGTATGCACATGGGCAAACTGGAAGAACAGGAACAGGATACCGCACAAGATGCCGACAAGAATTTTCCAACCGACAGCGGCGTGCCATATGGCAAAAATGGCTGTCAGATTTCCTGTGGCCCAAAATGTCACCAGCCGAAGCAGGCGAAAGCCTAACGAATTCTTTTTCATCTGTATTCCTCTCTGTTCAGACATTTTTCATGTCCTATTGCAAAAAACCGGACCGGCAGTGCTGCCTAGTCCGGTTTTTTCTTTATTCATCAATATGGTTTTGTTCCTAGAAAATCAATCATAGAAACCATCATCTGGAGCCGGAATCGTTTCTTCCGGAACAGAAGGTGCCGCAGTAACTACTGGTGCCTGTGTAACAACAGGAGCATTTGGAGCCGGCGGCTGTGTCGCTGCCGGAGTGGTGTATCGGGGTTTTGTTGCGTTACTGGTATTATTGTTGTAGTATGCCCGTGTGGTCACTGCCGGCTGATAGCTGTTGTCTGTATCGTCATCATATGAACCGTAGTTGTTATACGTATCATCATCTTCATAGACTGCCTGTGTGCCATAGGTTTTCGCGGTAGTAATAGTTTCTGTAATGACACGATTGGCATCGGTGGTCTTTCGCTCAAATTTAGTAGAAACTGCTGACGCTGTGGTTTCGCTGGTGATCTGGGTTTCTTCTGTGGAAGCCACAGTTACCACCAGAGAATCATTGACGTTGTTGGCGGAACTGCTTTCCTGAATCGGACAGAGCATCAAAAAAATCAAGATCAGCATTGTCAATATCACAAAGCTGGAGCAGGTGATCAGCGTGATTTTGGTGGGGTGTGACAAATTTGCAAAGAAGTTTTTCATATTCCAAAACCTTTCTGAAAAAGAAAATTTTACTGTTTTTACGCAAAGATATTTCACTTTATTATAAAGGATTTTTCCGGAAAAGTCAAGCCTTTCTGCAATACTAGTGAAAATACAACAAATGAGATAATTTTCACCAAAACATTGAGATGAAATTTGTGCACAAGTACAATTTTAAAAAAAAGCTTGCTTTTCTTTGTAAAATGTGATATAATACAAAGTGTTGTATCGTCGTTGGATTTGGCGATTCTTATGCACTGATTTGGAGAGTTATCGAAGTGGTCATAACGAGCTGCACTCGAAATGCAGTTGTCCGAAAGGGCACGTGGGTTCGAATCCCACACTCTCCGCCATGTTTTTCAAAAAGCCACGCAGTTTCGACTTTGTTTGAAATTGTGTGGCTTTTTTAGTCTTGTTTGCAATATTGTGCACGCATTTTCGTATTTTACGGCCGAGTGCTGATATTTTGCATAAAACATCTATTTATAAAGCTTATAAAGCGGGAAAATCATTAAGGCAACTTACATTTTTCACAAATTGTGCAATGAAACAAGAAAAAAACTGTTGACTTTTTCTCGAAAATCGCGTATAATGAAGATAATCGAATAAAGGCATTCCGATCAAATCATTTCGGAAAGGAAAGGGATTAAATTAAATGAAACGATTTTCCAAAGGAAGCAAACGACTGCTTTCCGTCTTGCTCAGCGGTGCTATGCTGGCAGGGACATGCAGTTCTGTAGCCGTGGGAGCTGCAGACGAAAAAGAAGCGAATTTTGCACGGGCACTGCAATATTCCATCTATTTTTACGACGGCAATATGTGCGGCACAGAAGTACAGGACAACAACCGCTACACTTGGCGTGGCAACTGCCATACCTATGATGCTCAGGTTGCCATGAACTCCACCTCCACCAATTTAAGTGCCGATTTCCTCACCAAGTATAAAGATATACTGGATCCGGACGGGGACGGCTACATCGATGTTGCCGGCGGTTTCCATGATGCCGGCGACCATGTAAAATTCGGTATGCCGGAGAACTACTCTGCAGCAACACTGGGCTGGGGCTATTACGAATTCCGTGATGCTTACCAGAAAACTGGTCAGGACGACCATATCGAAACTATTCTGCGGTACTTTAACGACTATCTGATGAAGTGTACCTTCTTGGATTCCAACGGTGACGTGATTGCACATTGCTATCAGGTAGGCGACGGTGACATTGACCACGCTTACTGGAACGCACCGGAATTGGATGAAATGGATCGTCCGGCATTTTTCCTCACCGGCGATAAGCCACAGACAGACTATGTTGCTTCTGCCGCTGCTTCGCTGGCGATCAACTACCTGAACTTCAAGGACACCGATCCGGAATATGCACAGAAGTCGCTGGACTATGCAACAGCACTGTATAAATTCGCAGAAACTCACGAAAAGCAGCTGAGCGACAACGGCGACGGTCCGAAGGCTTATTACAATTCGTCCAAGTGGGAAGACGATTACTGCTGGGCTTCTGCATGGATGTACAAGATCACCGGCGATCACCACTATCTGGAACAAATCTTCCCGTACTACGACTACTATGCAGCACCCTGCTATGTCTACTGCTGGAACGATGTCTGGGGCGGCGTGCAGTGTATTCTGGGCGAGATCACCAGCGAGCAGTACCCGAACTTCATTGACGAATACAAGAAAGCTGCCGGAAAGAGCCCCTACGAGGAAATGAACTGCTGGAGTTCCGTAGCAGAAGCCCTGAACAAATACATGACTGGCGGCGTGGGAACCATTACACCGGCTGGTTATTTCTGGCTGAACACATGGGGCTCCGCACGATACAATGCGGCGGCTCAGATGATGGCGTTGGTATACGATAAATATAACAACAACGGAAAGCCCGGCGAATACAGCGAATGGGCAAAGGGACAGATGGAATATCTGCTGGGGGATAACCCCATGAACCGTGCCTATGAAGTTGGCTACGATGAAACCGCAGCGAAATTCCCGCACCACCGTGCAGCTTCTGGTCTGACAAAGTGTGAGGACACCGACGAGCAGAAGCATGTGCTCTATGGTGCACTGGTCGGCGGTCCGGATGCACAGGATAAGCATAACGACATTACCGCAGACTGGATCTATAACGAAGTTACCATTGACTATAACGCTGCTTTTGTAGGAGCGTGTGCCGGTCTGTATGATTACTACGGCACAGATGCAATGGAGATCACACCGGATTTCCCGCCGGAAGATAAGAACAGCGGCAGTGATAACGGCGGCAACGATTTCTGGGTAGATGCTTATGCGGTAGACGACGTACAGACTTCCGGTGCCGGCGTGACAAAGCTTGCCATTCAGATGCGTACCAATTCTATCACACCCAAAACCGACCTGTCCATGCGGTATTATTTCAGTATCGCAGAAATGGAAAACAAATCCAATATCAGCAAAGTTACCGGCAATGAGTTATACGATCAGGCAAGCGTAGAAGCTGCTCCGGCAGACGGTGTGATCTCTGGTCCGTACCAGTACGATGCTTCTTACGATCCGGATATTTACTATGTAGAAGTAAAGTGGGACGGCTATAAAATTGCCAACTCCAACAAGAAATATCAGTTCACCGTGGGCTTGTACTACGGCGATAAGTGGGATCCCACCAACGACTGGAGTTATCAGGGCATTACCAAGTGCAAGGATACCTATCAGGACGGCTCCGAAACCAGAACCGATTACATTTGTGTATACTCCAATGGAGAACTGGTAGGCGGCATTGAACCGAATGGCAACAAGCCGGCAGTTACCACCACCACAACACCTGCGGAAACCACGATCACTACCACTAAAACTACTACTGTAACAACGGCAAAAACAACTGCAACGACCAAAGCTACCAGTGCCTCTGCGGAAACTACCACAACGGAGCAGACATCATCCGCTGCACCTTCCACAGATACAACCGAAACCACTGCAAACACTACAAAAACCTCGGAAAGCGGTCCTGATGTCACACCATCTGTTATGTACGGTGATGTCAATCTGGACGGTCGAATCGATGTGACCGATGCCGTGTTGCTGAATAAGATGGCTGCCGGTGCAGTGACAGGGAACGACCAGCAGCGGCGTGCCGGCGACTGCAACGTTGACGGAGAAGTGGACACCGCAGACAGCGTTATGCTTCTGCAATTTTTGGTACACATCATTCAATACCTCGGACCGCAGGCAAAGTAAAGGCATTGCTGAAACCGAAAGAAAGGAATATCATTTTTCATGGAGCAAGAACATACAAAATCAACTTCCAACTGGCAGGAATTCTGGCAGATTCTCAGGCACGGACAATTCGGGAAATTATTTGCCGGTGCCACTGAAAATACGCTGATTCAATTCTTCCGCTACTGTTTTGTAGGCGGAGCTGCAACTGTGGTAGACTGGGGAATTTCCGCACTGCTGTTTTTTGCCGTATTTGACCAGCATTACGCCATTCTTGCAAACGGCTGTTCCTTTGTTGCCGGACTGCTTGCCAACTACTTCCTGAGTACATTCTGGGTCTTTCGTTCGTCGAAAGTGCAGTCCCGTCTGGTGGAATTTCTCGCATTCGCCGCAATCGGCGTGGTGGGACTTCTGCTGACGATCGGCATTACAAAGGTCAGCGAGATAACACTTGGAAATATCACCAGTGCCTATCAGATGATCGGAAAAGTAGTTTCCACTATGGTGGCATTCCTGTGGAATTTCTTCGCACGGAAGTATCTCTTGTTTTCGAAAAAAGAAGCTTAACCGGCTGAAAAAGCCGCTTTTGTCCAAAGAAAGCACTGTCAGCCGCGGGCGGTTTTGCCCTGCTGTACAGTGCTTTTTATATTTGAAAGGAGTGAATCGTTTATGAAAATGACATTTATCGGGGCTACTCATGAAGTCACTGGCAGCTGTACCTATCTGGAAGTCTGCGGAAAGCGGCTTCTGGTGGATTTCGGTATGGAGCAGGGGAGAGATACCTATGAAAATGTAAAAATCCCCTGTGCTCCGTCACAAATCGACTATGTGCTGCTGACGCATGCTCACATTGACCACTCCGGCTTGCTGCCGCTGTTGTACGCCGGCGGCTTCTCCGGTGAGATCCACGCTACCTCAGCCACGTGTTCTCTCTGTGAGATCATGCTGCGGGACAGTGCACACATTCAGGAATTCGAAGCAGAATGGCGAAACCGCAAGGCAATGCGAAAAGGCGGCGAACCCTATGTGCCGCTGTACACCATGAAAGAGGCATTGGGAGCACTGGAACTGTTTGTGCCACACCCATATGGCGAACGATTCACGCTGACATCCGGCATTGATGTGCGGTTTCTCGATGCGGGACATTTGCTGGGTTCGTCCAGCATTGAGATCTGGCTGACCGAGAACGGTATTTCCAAAAAACTGGTATTTTCCGGTGACATCGGTAACCTGAACCAGCCGCTAATTCGTGATCCGCAGCCGCCGGAAGATGCAGACTATGTGGTCATGGAATCCACCTACGGGAACCGGCTGCACGAAAAACCAAAGGGATATATTCCAGGCTTGGTACAGGTGTTAAAAGATACATTCAGCCGTGGCGGTAGCGTCATCATTCCGTCTTTTGCTGTAGGACGCACACAGGAACTACTGTACTATTTCAAGCAGATCAAAGATGAAAACATACTGCCGGAATTCAGCGATTTCCCGATTTACATGGACAGCCCGCTTGCCATTGAAGCAACTGAAATTTTCATGCGAAATAAGGAAAGCTGTTTCGATGAGGAAGCACTGACATATGTTCGCCGCGGCATTAACCCCATTGGCGTTTCCGGACTGATTCCGGCAGTGACAAGCGATGCTTCCAAAGCAATCAACGCGGACAAACGCCCGAAAGTCATTCTGTCCGCCAGTGGTATGTGCGAAGCCGGACGAATTAAACACCACTTGAAACACAACTTGTGGAAGCCGGAAAACACCATTTTGTTCGTTGGCTATCAGGCAGAGGGCTCTTTGGGTAGACGCATTATCGAGGGAGCCAAAACGGTAACACTGTTTGGCGAAACCGTGCAGGTCAGTGCTCAGATCGTCCAGCTGCAGGGTATGAGTGGACATGCAGACCAAAAAGGGCTGCTGTCGTGGATCTCACAAGTACAGGGCGTACAGAAAGTGTTCGTCAACCACGGTTCGGCAGAATCTGCTGAGGCATTTCGGGAAAAATTGTGGCTGTCTTTGGGCATTGATGCTTATGCACCGTACAGCGGTGCAGAATTTGACATTGCCACCGGAAAAATCACTTACGATGCACCTGCGGTGCCGATTCAGCAGAAGCCGCGGCGGAGTGCAATGACATACGACCGGCTGTCGCAGACGTTGAGCCGTCTGACAGCATTGGTACAAAACAGCAGGGGATTGTCCAACAAGGAACTGGCAAAAATGGCAGACCAGCTGGGCGAACTCTGCTCCAAATGGGAACGGAGGTAATCGAACATGTACGAAGAAAATGCAGTACTGCATGCACTTTGCACCAGAAGAAGCGTGCGGAGTTATGACAGTACCAAGCCGGTGGAACAGGAAAAAATTCAGGCAGTTCTGACTGCCGGACAGTATGCTCCCACAGGCATGAACCGTATGCCTACCAAATTTGTGGTGATACGAAATCCGGAAATGCTACACCAGCTGTCCAATCAAAACGCAGAGATCATGGGTGCAGCAGATCGGGATCCGTTTTATGGAGCACCGGTGGCAATTCTGGTACTGGTAGATTCCACAGTACACACATGGGTAGAAGACGGCAGCCTTGCCATGGGTGCCATGCTGAATGCAGCATACGCTGTCGGTCTGGGCAGCTGCTGGATTCACCGTGCAAGAGAAACATTTGACAGCGAAGCCGGAAAAGCACTGCTGAAACAGTGGGGGATTCCGGAAACTTATCGCGGCGTGGGATTCTGTATTCTGGGCTACGCTGCCGGAGAACTGCCGCAGCCAAAGCCGCGAAAAGATGACCAGATCCTCTGGATAGACTAAGGCAATACCGCACAAAGATTGTGCGACAGATGCGTCGTCAAATTTTTCGTC
>OLVW01000751.1_pt1 | contig 30726 bp, 27 predicted proteins | sample 1673301 | NCBI WGS metagenome assembly OLVW01 (sample SAMEA3178941, study PRJEB25190) | human gut metagenome
GTCAGATGTCCTCCTTCCTTTGTTTATTAATTGCCTGTTCTCATCCCATATCCGTTCCTGTACCGGGTTCTGATGTTTCCGGGACGTATTAACCAGAAAAGACACGCTGAATGCCTATTCAGTTCTGGTATCACTACGGGCAGACTGTTTCGTTTTCAAGGTTCGTGTAAGAAGTAAAAAAGATTCTTACACTAAACGAAATGCTCAGAGGTCTTTTTACAGCCCCCTTACTGCATCTTTTTTGATTTCGTGTCATCTTTTTAAAGTTCCTTACACAATCTCTGTACTGACGAAACAAAATACGGACATGTTTTGAAATTGTTTTTTACAAAATACAATTTTGTTCTTTAAGGTAAAAAAATAAGCCTCAAGAGACTTTTTAATCATTTTGGAGCTCCAACTCTTTAAATTTGATTGATTAAGAAGTCTCTTCAAACTTACTACACCGCTGGCCAATTTGTACTTTTTATACTGTTTGACCGCGAAACAATCCGGCTTGCGCTTTTCGAGCCCGGCAAACATATAGTCCACCGCGTTCATAAAATCCTCGTCATCCTCCTTGACCTCCATGCCGGAAATCATATCCACAAGGGTATTCATGTTCCGATCCTCGGCAGGCCCCTCGAAAATGATGTAGGCAATCAGGGCGCAGTACAAAAGCGTTTCCGATTTTGTCCAGAATGGATCGCCTTCCTTGCCTTCGCCCTTGGTGTTGGAAATCAGGGCATCCACGAATTTCAGAATATCGGCCTCGTTGCGGATATACGCCAGCGGGTTATAGTGCATGGATTTTGAAAAATCTATGCTGTTGAATACCTTGATTTTGTACCCGCGTTTTTGCAGGAAAGCCCCAACCTGTCCCAGCACACCGCCTTTGGGATCGACCACCACATAAGAGGAATGAGCCTGTAAAAGCTGGGGCATGAGCCAGAAGCGGGTTTTGCCGGAGCCGGACGAGCCGATAATGCAGCAATTCAGGTTTCGGGCATTTGCGGGGATTTTCGGGCGGGTGTTCATCGTGAGGAACTCCGTCCCGGTCAAAATCACGTTGTTTTCAAACTTCGAATCGACAAATGGTTTGATGTCTTTTTCCGTTCCCCACCGGGCGCTGCCATATTCTGCATCCCGCCGAAACTTCTTAGCGTTCTTGCTTTTGAAATAGATCAGCAGCCGAAAACCAACTGCGCCTACAATACCGACAAGCCAATCCAGCGGGACTAAACCGGGCGCAAAGTCAGCAAAGGCCGGGCCAATCGTCTGGCCCAGCCCGATGAGCTTATGTGCAAAATCGTTACCCGCCGCCAGCCGGTAGGCCGTTCCCAGCTTGAGGAACGCCCACAGGATGAACAGATAGGGAATGTTTGGAATGAGATATTTTCTAATCTTATCTGTCCTCATGGGCCACCTCCTTTGCACGTTCTTTCTGTTTCGGCTTTTCTTTGGAAAGCTGATCCGCCGCCTGTTTCAGTTGTTCCCGGATGGGAACACGGTTCGATTTTGCTTTGCTTAACACCTTCCGGGAATACTCAGAAAAGCAGGCGGTCATTGCGTCTGCCTGTCCAGCCTTGAAAAATAGCAGGTATTTGTCCGGCCCGGTTTTATAGAACGCATAGTCCACATTCCATTTCCGGGCCACGCGGTCAAAGGACTTGGCATCCCCGGATAGCTCAATGCTGTTTGTGGCTGTGCCGTGGGCCATGAGCTTTCGCACACTTTGTTTGCCATGCGGTACTTGCCGCCCACGGTATGCCTTGCGGATCTTCCGACCCACCATGCCCAGCACATACGCCAGTCCCCGCGCCGTCAGCTTGGTCGTTTTTACAGATATGGCTATCGTGCGCCGGGAAATATCTTCATCAATCAGTTACACCGCCTCCTTCCTTGGGACAATTTGTCTCGAAGTGCCATCACCGATCCCCACGGTCTTTTTTCTGCATTTGACGGTAGCCCTCCAAAGAAGAACCGTCTATGATTTCCTGATAAGCGGCCATTTGCTCCCGGATAGAGAGCTTCGGGAAAGAGAACACCTTATGCTCCTTGGGAATATCCTGCAAGCCGTGATACACTTCCACGAAATGATCGCTTTCTTTGACAACATAGCCGCCCGGGGCAAAATGGCCGTTTTCGTGGATGCAGGCATCCCGGCCATACGCCTCATAATCGAAATACGGTTTTACCTGATCCGGCACATCCAACATTTCCAGATCGTCCACATAAATACGCCCCAGTGTCTCCTCATCGGATACGCCGGGGTAAAAGCCGTAACAGTCCAGATTTTGTGTCAGATTGATGATGTCCCGCACCGAAGAACAGTGATCGCCGCTGTCGAGGACGGCCTCCAGTGTTTCCAGCTCCGATGAGGTAAGCTCGGAAAGCAGGCAGGCCAGATGATTGAGCTCGTCCAGATTTTCATACTCGCTCAAATGGTCATAGAGCCCCAGCACATCCCCATCGAAAGAGGTAATAAAAATTTCCTGATAGCGGACGCCATCCACGCCGATCCGCTTCAATAGAGCCTCCACCTCCTGGGCGGTTGTGGGAAATTTCAGTGTTTCACCCACAAGCTGGCCCTCGCTGTACTTCCCGACGTTGGTAACATAGGCTTCAAACAGGGTCGCCATCAGCGACGGCCCTGTCCCTTGACGGTCAGGATACCCTCAAGGGTTGTTGCCGTAATTCCCAGCCGCTGGGCCACGGCAATATCATTTTTCATGGCTTCGGTCATACTGTGCCCGCAGACAACCAGCACATGAGAACGGCGGAGCAGGTCACGGCTCATGTCGATGCCGCTTTTATGCTCCTCGGGAACGGCATCGTTGAGAAACAGGGGCAAGTACAGGGGCGGGCAAATAGGAGAAAAGCCTGCCTCATACACGGTGCGGCAATACTGCGCCGCCAGTTCTGCGTTTTCGCTATCGCCGCCGAGCCATGCAGCGGTGATATAAGCAAGGGGTCGTTTCATCGTTCATACCTCCGATATTTTAATAAGAAAGTTCAACCCAAACCCCACGCCCTTTCCCAGTCTTGGGAAAGGGGGCGGCTCTGGAGGATATACCCCCGCCGCTTGCCGGGGAAATAGCACAGCCGGGGCAGACCGTCAAGGGCGAGCCGCCGAAAACGGCGGTGCGCTGCACCCTTGACGGCCCACTCCCGGCTGTACTAAAAAACAGGCGGCGACGGGGGATATATACCACCAGAGCCTCTGCGCGAGGGCAGGGTCCTCGGGACAAAATGTCTCGAAGTTGTTACTTGTCAAGTTCCTGCTTTTTCGTGGCTTTTGCCAGTTCCGGCGGCTGTTTTTCTTTCCAGTCATCCAGCAGGGACATAATGTGTTCTTTCATTTTGGCGGGAGTGACTTCCTTGCCAAAATACTTTTCCAGTTCCGCGGTAGAAATAATCACGCCTCGATCCTCCTTTTTCTGTTCTGATAAGATACCGTCAATGACATCGCCGTTGAGCTTACCCTCCTTATCCAATTCCCGGAGCCGTTTAGCCTGGGCCAGCGAGGGCGAAGCCTGCTCCCCGTCAATGGAAACAGCAATAAGCCTCTGATTTTTTGGCTTGATGTAGGACAGCTCCACGGCAGGCATGAAGCCCATCTTTTTATCATCTACCTTATCCAGAAGCTCCGGCACAAGGGAGTTGAGCCGCAAGTAGCGCATGACCTTTTTATAGTTCATTTCATGCGCCTCGCCCACAATCTCAACCGAGCGTTTTCCAACATCGCCTTCCGCAACGCCTTTCAGCCGCCCGCCCTGATGCTTAATGTCCTCAACCTCAAGTTCCAGCAGCGCGGCCAATTCACTGGGGAGCATCCCGTCACGCTGCTTGTTGCTGTCCTTCATGGCCTGCACCGCTTCGTGGTCGGTCATTTCACGGACAATAAAGGGCATTTCCTCCAGCCCCGCCAGTTCACTGCCGTGGGTACGGCGATGGCCCGCTACAATTTCATAGCCGTTTCCGTCTTTCTCCGGGCGGGCAAGACCGGGAACCATTACACCGTTTACGCGGATAGAAGCAACGATTTCCTGCATCTTCGCATCGTCCCGTATCTTAAAGGGGTGCGGACGGAATGTGTGAAACGGATGAACCTCGGAAAGTTTCAGATAAACCAGCTTGCCTTCCTCAACCGGGCGGGGCGGTGTGGTCGGCTCGGGAGCCGTCTGTTCCGCAGTGGCAGTTTCCCTCGGCGCCGTATCCTGTGCGGGCTTAATGGGCTCCTTGGCATCCGGGGCCTTTCCGTCACTTCGGGACACTTTGTCTCGTTTGGACGGCTTGGGCTTGTCAGGGGCCGTCTTATCCGCCTTGGGTGGGCGGCCCTTGCGGGCCCCAGCCGATTTCTCCGATTTCTGATTTTCAGTCGCAGCCTTTTCCGCTTTCGGCGGACGGCCACGGCGCGGCTTTTTCGGTTCCTCCGTATTGGCGGGCTGCGGTGTTTCTCCGGGGGCTGCCGCCTCTGGCGTTTCGGGGGTTTCCGCCTTTTCGACTTCGGCACGGGCGTTCTGTCTCTTTTCTGCCATAAGCTCATTGATTTTGTCAAAGGACACAACCACATCGCCGGGCTCAGGTATGGCAGGCCCGGTCTGTTCCTGCTGGGGTTCAGATGCTGCGGCCTGTTCGGGTGTGGCGATAGGCTCGGCGGCCTCCGGGGAAATATTCTCCGCAGGGCCAGTATTCAGTTTTTCATCGGCCATTTACGATCCTCCTTTTCGTTAAAGTTGCACAAATTTGAACGCTAAAATTTTGTAGTTATTTTTGTGCCTCCTTTCCGTCTATCCACGCAAAAAAGCCGCCCGTTTTTCATACCGGACGGCTTTTTGCGTAATGTGATAGATCAAATATTATTTTTTCTGGTTTGTAGGCTCCGAAAAGCCTTGTATTTACAGTGTTCCTAATAGGAAGTAATCATAGGAAAACGAAAGGCGATAGACTTCCATGAAAAATAAACTTCACAACTTTATTGAAAATATACTTAGCTTTTATGCAACTTTCTTCACAAGAGGATATTATCGTTTTTAAATATTATTTCATACTTTCCTCAATCTGCCCCGTCCGTCAAATCATAGCTCATATCAAGAAAATCTAATATCTTCGCCTCCTGGACTGTCCCATCCAGAAGAATTGTGATCCAATTACTTTTATCCATGTGATATCCCGGCAGAAAGCCTTTCATGTGTGTCATAACACTTATCATATCCGGCTTACATTTTACAACCATAATATCAACCCTATCTTTTGTATCCAATCCGATTTTAAAGCCTTCCAAATTCATAAATACTGCGTACCATTTTCCATTGTCATTACGAAGTATTGCACTATCTGGTAAATCATTCCACAGATATTCTGGAATTGTTCCATATTGTTTTTTTACATATTGAAATATAGTGTCTCTGTACATACTGTGTATACCTCTGATCCTGTAATTTCATATTTGAATATAATCATATCATATTTTCCTTATATACAGTTATTTAAGATTTAGCGTATTACTATTGGAATGCTCAAAATAAAAAGATGCAGAAATGTATAATTGTTGATAATATACATCTCTGCATCTTTGGGATTTTAACTTTCATGTACAGCATATTCCGCACTAATATGGAGGAATATTATCCTATTTAAGTTTCATACGGCACACCATACATAGAATAATTAGAATTAACCTGCATGATGCAAATTCTCTCTATTTTTCTTTTTTATCGACAAGCATCTAATAATATTTCACATTTTCTGCCAGAAATAATACTTTTTGTCCCAAAAGCAAAAAAGACTTGCTACTCTGAAAAGATTTTCTTATATTTATTCTGCTTTTTCCAACATAACATTTAGTTCATCACTTTTCCCTACCAAATCATCATATCTCCCTAAATCTGCAACCACTCCCTCCTTCAGTACAACGATCTGATCCACTTTGCTCAATACCTCTTTCTTATGTGTTATCACTATCACTGTTTTGTCTTTTAGCCGAGTATCAAGCAGTCCGTTTATCTGCTGTTCTGAATAAGCATCTGTGTTTGAAGTAGCTTCATCAAATATAATAATCGGCTTGTCATGCACCAATGCCCTTGCAAGGGCTATTTTCTGCTTTTGCCCGCCGGAGAGCATTGCCCCATTCTGTCCTACCACATGATCTAAGGAAACCTCTTTTATAAAATCTTCAAGTCCGCTGTCCTTGCAGGCAGCTTCTATCACCGTATCATCTATTTGTTTATCCAGACAGATATTATTCCTTATTGTGTCATTGAATAAATAGATTTGTTGGCTCACAACTGATACCATATTTCGGTATTCTGGCAATGGCAGCTCTGAAATATTTTCTGCTCCCAACAGTATTTCACCACTTGTCGGCTCATACATTCTCGTAAGAAGATTGATGATTGTCGTCTTTCCCGAACCATTGCGCCCAATTATAGCTGTCTTGCTGGATTTTGCAAATAATATATCAATATTCTTCAAAATGCACTTATCCCTTTCATACACAAAAGAAACCTTCTGCAATCTCAAATCATTTGGACATAGATCCGTTTTCTTTCCATTATCCGTTTCTTCTTCCAATTCCATAAACGCATAATATCTTTTTGTTGACGGAATAATCCCTGATAACAGGTATCCTATATTTAGGATTGCAGAAATCGGTCCGGTAACATAAGCACTATATGTAATGAAAGCGAACACACTACCTACTGAAAGTTTCATATCAAACACTAAATTTGCGCCCAGTATATATAACAATGTAGAAAGAAACTGTACCATGATACTATCTATTATCGTATTCCACTGCCCTAACATATTCATCTGCTTTTGTTTCTCTATAATATTGTTCTGGTTAAGTACAAACTCCTCATGCTTTTTATCCAAGATATTAAACAGCTTGACTTCTCGTACCCCTCCAACAGTATCTCCAAACCATTTTGCGTACTCCTGATTCCTTTTTATGAACTCGTCCATAATCTGTTTTTGCTTTTTTGCAAAGTATTTCATTACCACACACTTAATAGGTATAAACAGAAGAACCAGTACCGTCATTCTGAAATCTATTATGAATAAACCTATTATGCCGCCTGTCATGCTAAACGCCTGCGTAATTACGAAAAAAACACTGCTGTCAGCAATAGATGTCATCTGGTTAATATCCGTGTTGATATTATTCAAAGTCTCCGCATAGTTTGTGTTATTGAAATAGTTTACCCGCAGCTTCATAAGATGTGAAAAAGACTGTTCCGAAAGAAAATATTGTATCTTTGCTGAAATATCTACACGTTTCTTTTCCTTGACTATATCTATGAGGGAATTTATAGTGTAGATTACCATAGACACCAAGACCAGCTCTATCAATAATTTCTTATTTCCGCCAATAAAGCCATCGTCCATGATTCGCCTGCTGATCAGCGGAACGCATAGATTTAACCCGGTAGAAACAAGCAGACAACCGACAATTACAACTATTGTTTTTTTGTATCTGCCTAGTAACAGAAGTAATCTTTTTACAGCCTCTTTGTTATCCATCTTCTTCCTCCGTCAGTTTCGCTTCTATAATATGATATATTTCCTCAACATCTTTTCTGTCAATCAGTCCAGATATTTTTTTCTCAATCTTTTCTCCATCAAAAGAAAACCGGACAATATTTATATCTCCCTCATTGCAAAGACTGATCTGTACATCACAATCAGGATATACTTTCAAATATTTATCCTGTTCTTCCACCGGAATGCACCATATGACCAAATCACTCTGTTTATAAAAAGTCTGGCTCTCTATAAAATTTTTCCAAGCATCAATATCTGATACTGGCTCCGGCATATATTCTAATGCATATAATACACACTCCGGCTCCATTCCTATTGTATATGCGTTATAACCACCATTAGCAAATGCCCTCTTTAGTTCTGTGAGTATATAGAACTTGTCTATTACATCTTCCACTGCCAGTATCACTACCGGAACTTCAAGACCATTTCCCTGATAATGATTATGCTTAATTTGCCGTTGCCTTGTTTCCTTGCTCCAAATGAACCCCTGAACATCTATATTATGAATATCCTCATGACCAAGATATATTAAGTTCTTATTCCTTATATCCAAATTTTCTAATTCTGCCATAGAATAAGCTATTACAGTATCTATTTTCCCCTGTATTTCATCATACACCCCTGTAACTGTTTCAAAATAATACTCTGCCCTGCTCATAGTTCCTCTGCCCGATATATACGCCCTGTAAATCCAGTCCGGCTCATAACTATCCACTGTCATTTCAATATGGCTTTGCTCTTTAGCATATCTCTTTAATTTTACTATATCGAGAGTTTTGTCATTGCTTAGTTTATTTGCAATCAATGCACATATATAAGGAGCTGCATAGCTGTTACTCGGTGAAGTTTTGTGTTCCTTATTTTCTAACATAATTATATGTTCTGAAATTGTAACTGTATCTATCCCTAAATGTATATAATCTTTGGAATAGGATAGAGGACTTTCCACATTTGCAACACCTATAACATTAGTAAAACTTGCCGGGAAAGTAAAATATCCTATATTCGATATAGCCGCAACAAATACCAGTCCTTTATATGTATACCTATTAATTAGTTTTTTTAAAATATCTTTTTCTTTAAAATGTGTAGTCCCCAAACTAAGATTGACAATTTTTATATTATTTTTGCAACACCATTCTAAAGCAGGCTCTAGCTTTTCAACCCCACCTGTTCCGTTCTGATTAAGAATGCGAATACTGTTAAACACAGCATCAGGACAATACTTTTCTATTATTATAGCACATATTGTACCATGAAGAAAATCACTAGCTTTCGACATCGAGCGTTCTTCAATAAAATCATTATTTTCATCCACTTCAAACCGATTTCTAATTTTTTTCCTATCCAATAGCTTTTCATTTAATCCGCTATCTATTACAGCAATTTGAATTTCAAGACTCATACCGCACCTCTACAAATAAAAGGACATAAATCTCAATCAACCTACTTTTTGATAGAAGATAAACGCCCTTATTACATACTATTGACTATAAAATAACAGATTCCGTTTTAGTCTTAAAACTCCTTAATCATCTTTCTTTTGAAGTACCTCACAAATAATGTTTGTGACATTATCTAGTGTATTAAATTTCCCCTCTTGTATATATGAGGACGGAATCTGCAAATTAAATTCTTTCTCAACAGCATACAAATAAGCAACTACATCTCCCGGCAATAATCCCATTTTACTACCAAAGAAATTATCAGTGCAATAACTATCCTGAATCTTGCTTTCATCTTTCTGAAATAAATCAAAAAAAACTTTTTTGACTTTAGCCCTTATATTTTCAGCATCCACATTCTTCTCCTCCCTTCTTAACTTACAGTTCCAAAATCACTTTCACTCAGTTTATTTACAATATAACTATACATCTCTAAAGCACTTGTAACGTTCAACGAGTTGTAAATTGGGATTTCAGTATCTCTCTTTAAATCCTCTATCCTTTTATCCACCAAGTCTGCACCTGTTGTTATAAAAGACAATTTCTTTTCTTCTTTGCTCCTTGCTACATCAAAATGTTTGTTTGCCATGTTAAAGCAATCAACCTGCATATCTAACTTATATTTTGATGATGTCTGTATCATTTTAAGGAAACCGGAATCATAACCTTCATATGGAACACACATGATAGCTGTATCTGGTCTAACGGCATTTGCAATCTCAAAGGCAGTTATGCCAAAATTATTTGTAATTGTTTCATTGAATACCATTGTGGCTCCCGGCACACCAATAATAAAAATATCGGGCTTTTCCTGTAGTTCAATGCTTTTACAAATTCGATTGAACCATACAATCTTGTCAGCTTCACTCAATTGATTTGCGTACATAAATTCAGGTATTGCATGAAAACCAAATAACTCACAATATTCTTTTGTTCCAATCTGGCTAACTTTATATCCTTCTTCCTGCAGAAATTTTCTCAGCCCTAATTGCACATCAAATTTATTAGTATTTTCAATAACACTGGCTACAAAGACCACTGGAACGGATAATGGTATAATTTCATGCTCAAATAATTTATCTGTATCCATTCTCCGATTTGTAAGAACAACACATTTTACGTTCTTTTTTTTACACGTTTCTTCTGCTTCTTTCTTCTGTTGCTGAGAAATATTATATAAAAAAATAACATTTTTCCCACATTCTGCTGCAAGTTTTACTTGTGGCATTATAAATGTATCAAAATCACTAGATGACTCACATACTAACAAATCATCAAAATTTATTTCACTTATTTTCTTATCTGAGATAACAATCCCTGTATTTTCTCCTCCATATGCATATGCAGCATCTTTTCCTTGTAATCCATAACCAATTGGAGACACGCAAGCCACAATTTCATGGTTTAACAACAACTCTCTATTTCGTACAAGAGAAGCACATTCTGCATTATAAGGGAAAATTATAGCTTTCCTTTTCATAATATCTCCTTCTCTAAACAAACAATTTTTCCTTATCAAAATTACATCCTAAATCTCTCATAACACAATAATCTCTCATCATGTTATCTATGTGACCACGAATTAATGCACAGTTTTGTAACTTTTTTTCAGCAGACAGTTCTTCCAAATTATCTGCTTGAACTGCACAAGCAGAACAAAACCTAAATGCCCAACATTGCTTGCATTCTTTTTCAGTTAATTTTCCAATATTCAATAAAGCTCTAGCTTTATCAATATCAAAACCTGTATCTATATGTCCCATTCTTACTGCCTTTGACGCTTCGCTCACTCGTTCACAAGGATATAAGTTTCCTTCTACATCAACAAATAGTCTCTGTATACCTGGTACACATGGTCCAGAATGATGATCTCTTTTTATTGTTAAAGAAGATGGCATTTTTGTTTTATCATGTATTTCCTTCAAACTATGAAAACCATGTGAAACAAGTTTTGATACGCTTCCATTCTCCAATCTTCCTAATTTTTGAAGATACATTTTAAATATTTCATAACTAAATTTTTCCCTATACTCTTCATCTGTTGCCACTTCATCCTTACGATAATATTCAGAAATAAGATTTGCCTGTATATAAAAGTCTTTAACTGTTTTATAATCAGAAAAGAAATTACTAGTACAATCAAAATCTGTAGTCGGATCTATAACAGCATTAATATGTACTCTTTCCATATAATCTGGATACTGTGTTTGTATTTTTTCAAGAATTTGCATTACTACACTAAATGTACCAGCACCATTTGCAGCAAATACTCTATTTTTATCATGAGCCTGTCGATCTCCATCTAAACTCACCGTTAAGCTAAACTCATTATCATATAGAAATTTCAAAACTTCATCTGTTATAAGTGTTGTATTTGAAGTTATATTAAACATCAATTCTTTACCTATGCTCTTTTTCTTTGCATACTTAACACATTCCTTTATCAAATCTAATTCAAGTAATGGTTCTCCACCGTAAAATCCAAGAGAAACCCTATCACGATCTATAGAATGATCAAAAAGAAAATCAATTGCCTTAAATGCAATTTCCTTACTCATTCTCTTACTACTATGGACACGATTATCATAACTACCAGAATAAGCACAATATTTACAACGCAAATTGCACCCCTGTGTGACTTGTAACGCAATTGTACCTATACAACGCTCCAAAGAATATTCCAATGTAGAATCCATCGGATGCACCATTTCAAAATCTGCTCTATCTTTTAAATATCCTCTATCTCTTAATTTTTCTATAGCTGGTGTGATCTCTTTATATCCACTTTGCATATATTTCTCAAGTTCAAAATACAAATCCTCTTTAAGATTTATAATTACATTTGTATTTGCATCAAACATATACCTCTTCCCACCAGCAGTAAATGTATGAAAAACCGGCATACTATTTCCTCCCTAATTATTAAACAGGCATGACAATATGCCCAAAGCATATTGTCATACCCATCTTCCGCTGCATTGCTATGTTCTTACACCATACGAATTGCTACAAAGTCCATGTAAAATTGGGTGTATCTAGCCTGAAACAAAGCTGCTGAATTATTTGTCTGTCCAGTGCTACAAGAGCAAGTTCCATAACAACTGCAACTGCAACTGCAATATGCCTCCAATGTTTCCTGCATAACATCGCTACGCTTTACCAACTTCTTCATATTCTCACCTCGTATTATATAGTAGTAGTTTTTAGAGACCATCTCCAAGGTCTTAATAACTGTTAAATCATAGTCTCTTCTTTACCTCTTCTGTAGGTTCGACTATGATATATAAGATACTGTGGATTGGTTGTAATCACCTACCACCCGATGGTTTTAAGGAGGCTCCAACCATAGTCTCTTTGTTCATTTGTTAATCAGTTAGATACCGCATGACGGTTTATTTAGAACGAGGTTACAATCGCAAGGAGCACCTGTGGTTCTAAAACAGTATCAAATACATTCATAAGGAGATTTTTATGATTTACGTTGGAATTGATGTCGCTAAGGATAAGCATGATTGCTTTATCACCAACTCTGATGGAGAAGTGTTATTTAAAGCTTTTACCATCACCAATAACCTAGATGGTTTCAATGATCTTTATCAAAAGATTGAAACCGTTATGAAAGATATAACTAAAGTAAAAGTAGGGCTGGAAGCCACAGGACACTACAGTTACAATCTTTTAGGATATCTCATTGATAAAGGTTTGCCCACCTATGTTATCAATCCGTTACATACAAATCTGTACAGAAAAAGTCTAAGCCTTAGACAGACGAAAACGGATAAAGTAGATGCCCGCACGATTGCTTCTATGCTAATGTCTGATGTGAACTTAAAGTCCTACTCAGACACATCTTACCACAATGAAGAGCTAAAGTCATTAACTCGTTATCGTTTTGATAAAGTAAAAGAACGTGCTAAGCTTAAAACTTCCGTTTCAAGACTTGTCTGTATCTTATTCCCTGAATTAGAAAAGTTGGTTCCAACACTTCACATGGCATCGGTTTATGCAATGCTTTCTGAATTTCCCGGTGCCAAACAAGTGGCAAATGCTCATCTTACTAGATTTACCAATCTTCTTTCTAAAGTTTCAAAAGGTCGATATGGTAAAGAAACAGCTATTGCATTTAGAAATGCCGCAAGAACCTCAATAGGTTCAAATATGCCAGCAAAATCATTGGAATTAAAGCATACTATCAAACTTATTCAGGAACTTACATCCGAGATTGATGAAATCGAAAATGAAATCAAACTCATCATGGATGAAATCAATTCCCCGATTCTTAGCATCCCCGGAATCAACTACCGTATGGGAGCTATGATCATTGCCGAAATCGGCGATTTCAACCGCTTTGATTCTCCTGATAAAATCTTGGCTTATGCTGGCTTTTCACCCTCTACATATCAATCTGGTCAACTTGATGGTGCTTACTCGCACATGGAAAAGCGAGGTTCCAGATATCTACGATATGCGTTATACAATGCAGCCAAATATGTCTGCAACTGGGATCCAACGTTTGCTGAATATCTGGCAAAGAAACGAGCGGAAGGTAAGCATTATAATGTCGCTATATCTCATGCCGTCAAAAAGCTGATTCGGGTTATTTACCATCTTGAGAAAACTAACCAGCAATACATCAAAGCTGTTTAAGTCTTTCTAATTCAATACTCCTTTTTTGAGCACCTGTAGAGATGCTCTTTTTGTCATGCGGTTTTCAAGGTTCAAAGAACTCCAACCGAGTTCCAAACATATCTAAAATACATTTCTGTACTTTATTCAAAAAAAAATCATTTTAGGTCTTGACTTTTAATAGTTAGTCTCTCATTTCCAATAATTTTGCAACATTTCCATCAGTTAAATAAGTAAAAAGCCCCTCTTCCTTCTTTTCTGCAACTACCACCGGCACTTCACAACTACAACCTCCATATGATATCATCAACTTATAAGTACCTACTTTATTAAAGTTAATTTGAGAAAAGTCATATGAAATATTTTCAAAATATGTATCTTTTTCTTCTGAACCATCTGCATATTTAACATCTAATTGATCTAACGAACAATTAGCAACATCTATTTCATCATTTGCTAAATTACGGTTCCCTTTATCAACTAATTTTTCCCCTTTGTATATAAAAACATACTTTGTATCTGAAGGCCAAGCAATTGAAACTATCTTTTTTGTATTATCTGTTGATGGCTTCGGTGAGTTTGTAACAATTGGTGCTTTTGTATTTCCCGGTTTTGTGGAATTGTTCTTATTTGCTATCTTATTTACTTTTTTTGTATTCTTCACCGTCACCTTGCAGACATACTTTTTCTTACCCACTTTTGCCTGCACCTTGGCTTTTCCGGCTTTCTTCCCCTTAATTGTGACTTCTGTTTTTTTCTTTTTACTAAGTGTCACATTTTTCTTGCCGGAAGTGACTGTCCACTTCACCTTCTTTTTGTTGTTTTGCAGTTTGATTTTTACTGTTTTTCCAACGTTTACTGTTACCGTTTTTTTGTTCAGTTTTACTTTTTTCTTTGCAGCAAAGGCACTCTGCGGAAGCAGAGATAATGCCAGTGCAAATATAAGTAAAAGAACCAGTGTTTTTTGTTTTCTCATTTTGAAATCCTCCTATTTTTTCTGTTACTTCTTTATCTTAACCTTTTTAACCTTACTCCACTTTCCGTACACCTTTTTCCTGCCATTCATCTTATAGGCACGAACTCGAATGTAATACGTTTTGTTCTTTTTCAGTTTCTTTATGGTGTACTTGGTTTTCTTTGTCTGTATGCTCTTTTTCTTTTTGAACTTTTTGTTCAACGCATACTGGAGCTGATAACATTTGGCACCAGTGACTTTCTTCCACTTTACGGTAAGTTTCTTACCCTTTCCATTTTTAGCTGAGGTAAGTTTAACTTTGGAAGGTGCTTTTACTTTTACCGTTTTGCTTGATGTGGACTGTTTCTTTCCGGCATTTCCTGTTCCTGATGAAGATGTCTGCGAATTGGTATTTGTATTCGTGTTTGTCTTTGCCTGATACAAAATCGCATAACTGTCGTTATTGGACTCATCACAGTCACCCTCTGCCACATCCGCATGAAGCAGCATATAAACCGCCTGATTTGCATTGTATGACAAATCACTCTTATTCACAGTAATGGTCTTCGTCACACGCTTCCATGGTTCAATGGAAATTTCCTCTGACATATACAACTGCTTGGATTTCTTCTCATCACTGTAAAGTTTCAATGTAGTCGTTGCGGTGCGGTCACTGACATTTTCTAAAGTTGCCGTGATAACCGCCTGACTGCCTTTTTCTTCTACCGTGTTTGTTAACCGGATATCCGATTTACCAACAGAAACGGACACCTGATTCTTTGTGAGGTCGGTCTGTCCTTTTGCATAGACATACACCGATGCTGTCTGCGGATTCGTCACATCCGACAAATCCATGTATGCCGTGCCGGAGACTGTCTCGCCCGGCTGAACGGTCTGCGATATCGTCTTTTCAACCTCCGTACCATCTTCCAATTGAATCCTTACAATCAATTCATCAATCGGAGTTAATTCCGTATTGGTTGCATAATAGTGAACAGCGGTCAAATCATCCTCCACATCGTACTCATCAATGGAAGCACCTGCTAAGGTCAATTCGGTCTGCGGCGTTTTGGAAATCACAAGAAGCTCATTTAAGTTTGTGCTCTGATTCAATACATTGGCAGCAAACTCCCACTGACCGTCACTCTCCAACACCGGCGATAAATACTGGATTCGCTTGTCTTTTCCGGTATACACTGTAACCGGTTCTGAAAAACCATCCTCTGTTTTCATGGAAACTTTTATGCTTCCTTCGCCGGTCTCATCATCATTTGCAATCCATACAAATCCTTCGTAATCACCATTTTTACAGTAAATCGCGAAAGACGGAATACTGTTTTCATCATCGGTCAGCTCTGTCCCTTCGCCATCCTTTAACTCATACATCTTTCCATTTCGGTTATAAAACAGCTTGCCGTTCGCATACTGAAGTCCGGCAATCGTTCCCTCATCTACCCCGGAAGAAATAAGCGTTTTATCTGCCTCATTACAAATCTGCGATTCTCCATTTTCATTTTCCGTCAAATAAACGGCATGGTTTGCACCATCTTCTTCATAGACCGCATACTCTTTTACTTCCTTCGTCGTAGAGGCAATCTCCTGTGCTTTGGAAGAGCCGAGTGTCTGTCGGCAAATCGTAGTAGTTCCCTCGTTCTCGACATAATCCTCAGAAGAGCTTCGAAGCCATGTAACGGCAGCACCGTCGCTTCCCTCACTGACTTTCGGCATCATATCCGGTTTGTCGTTATTCGTAAGCTGTGTGGTCTGTTTAAATGTACCGGATGCCTCATCAAAAACGGCTGTCCAGATTTCGGATTTCTTTGCCACGTCATTTAAAATGGTGTTGGCACCGTCACTTACGCTGCCTTCGATTTCCGACTTTTCCTTCTGCCATGCCAGTACCAGTTTGCCATCTGCCACTGCCATATCTGCATACATATCGGCGTATCCATCATCTAAAACCGCTTTTGGCGTTGTCCACGAACCGTTTTTGCATACCGAATACTGTAACACCGTACGGTTTAACTCACTGCGCTCACTGTCGTATCCCTGGAAAATCATAACCTTCGTTCCATTGATTTCCTTGATAATCGGCAGTGAACTGGTGAGAATTCCACTTTGCAGAGTCGATTCCGTCATGCTGTCCGTCTGTCCGTTCTGCTTTAATTTTGCAATCGGCTGACTGGCTGCCCTGTGGTTCCATGCGGATGTTTTCTCTGCAAATGAATCATCAATCAAAGAACATGTCCAGCCATCATTTTTCTGATTAAATTTATTGGGATTTGACCACAGTTTAAAGGTTGCACTTTTCAAATCATGCTGCCAGTCCACAAGAAATGCGCAGTACAAATGAATATATGCCGAGGCGGTTGCTGAACAGGATGACTTTGGAAGCAACTGCAAATCACCCGACAATTTTCCACCTACTCCTGCGGTTATAATCTTATTAATTCCATATCCGCCCTCCAGCGAGATTTCCGGTTTTAAACTCAGTTTTCCATCGAGCGTCCATTTCTTTGTGGAAAATGTATATTTCGGTCCAAGTTCTCCTGCAATTTTTCCTCCGCCTGCCAATGACGCATACCACGGTCCAATCGGCGACGCAAACTGCCAGTTGACACTTGCCTTCCAAGCCAGTTCAGGTGCTATCATTCCGGTGGAAGAAATCAGATTTCCATACTTATCATATTCCTGCTCCATGTAGCCTACCGCAGACAAGCTTGGCATCTTGTTAAATTTGCTCACCGAATAAGTAGACCTTTTCACCGGAGCATACCGATATAATAACCCGGTAAGGGAAGCATATTTCTCTGCGTCATTCACGACCTGCTTATACCTGCTCCACTCCGTTTTGGAATCCAGCATGTTGGTTTTTCCAACGCCGATTGCCATCTTGACGGAATAACTTCCATCTGCCTTTGTTTTCTGAGACAGCGTAACCGGAAATACCGATGTACCTAGGCTCCAGTTGGCAGGAAAAAATTCACTCACTTCCGCACTTAACTTTCCGGATTTGTTGGAACCAAGAGAAAGGTCGGCTCCTTTTGTAACTGTGCCAAGCGATTCATCGCGGTCCGATACTACCGGCGGTTCTGTCGCAGCAGGCTTTGGTGTTTCCTGTGATGAGCCACCTCCCCCTTCCGAGGTAACTTTACCTGCATAACTCCAAAGAGTAGAAGAGGAAAGATTTAAATGCAAAGCGGGCCGAACCGCATCATAATCAAGGCTGACATAACCGCCATCGTAAAAGCCATCGCCATCGTCATCCACACTGGATGCATCCCTACTACCATCGCCCGGCGACCGCAGCCACCACCAGCCGTTCCCCTCGGATGTCTCCCACGCTCCGCACTCTTTTGCATATGCTGTATTTTTTGCCACTCTTGTTCCACTTTCCGTTCCAAACTCGCCATTAAATCCATAAGCCGTATTACTTGCTTCTGCAATGGACAAAAGATACACTTTATCGGTAGTATTAACACCACCCTCGGTATCATAGTATGGATTATCATCATTCACAACCGTTGTGTTCCTTATTGCAGCCTGTTCTGCCAATGTAAATGCCGTATTTAAAAATGTATCATTCAACCAGGTACGAAGGGTACAGGTTGCCCATGTTACATCCGTATATTTCTCGTTATACGGTTTAGCATCCAAGTTTTGGTCTGCCAACAAAAAAGCATCATTTCCATTTACGGAAAGGACTCGCCATTTAATTGGTTCTTTTGTTGAACTGTTACTTTGATAATAGTTTCCAAAATAGATACAATCCCATGTTGTTACACCGTTACTAATCGTTGGATTACTTAATCCATAGGACGATGTACTTTCTGCCGCACCGCTTTTCAGGGTATGTACCGGCAACACAAATGATGATACTATCAAAGCCATTATTGTCAGCATGGAGACTAAACATCTACCACACCTGTTTTTTTTCATCAATAATGGAACTAATCTCATAAAATATTTTCCTCCTTCTATAAAACGTTGTTAATAAATTCATTTAATAAACTTTAATCCTCACAGTAATGGATTTCCGTTACTTTTCCTTTTTTGAATTTAAACTGAAAATACGATGATTTCTTAATCTTCTTAATGTATTTTCCAATCTGCGATTTTTTAATTTTCTTTTTGTTGTAACTTGGCGTCACATGAATAAATTTTGTGGCTGATGTGATTTTAAAAGTTCTTTTTTTCTTCTTCATTCCTGAATCTGCACTATACAACGCACAATATGTTACGAGTTTCTTTTTGGTAAGTGTATATTTACCATTTACTTGCCAAATATCCGTTTGCTCTGCCGATGCCGGCACAGACGGTACTACTGCTGTCGCTGCTACAATTGCTAAAATCATTACAAAACTAATTAATTTTTTCATTTTACTCATCCTTTCCTTTGCTTTTACATTATCAAAACTCCGCTTTTTGTATCCTTTATAATCGTCTACAAATATCTTCTCCTATTAAACTCTTCTTGCTTTGCTCTTTCTCTCTCCTGCTTTTGTTGCTGTTGCTGTTTTCTAAATTCATAAACATCCCTTGTCAAAATTTCATAGCCATAGAATGTTTGAACCTCCTGATCGCTGCCTTCTGATGAAGTATAGTTAAACGTGCCAGTCGAAGAAATTCCCGTTATGGAACCGCCCCCATTAAAATGATATAAAAAAGAATCTTGTTTAATCTCTTTATAACTATTAGGCAATGCCTGATGCAAACAATCCGCTATAGCATCTATTGATAGATGTGAAACGTTATCTGAATGATACCCATTTTCTTCTAATGGAAAATCGACTTCCGCACCGTTCCTTGGTTTTATAGTAACAATCAACTTCGTTTCTCGCTTTTCGATATCTTTTAGAGTATATCTTCCCCATATATCATTTGTCAGCAATCGTGCACCTACTCTTACATATTCATAATTTCCCTGCAATAAATTGTTTTTCCTTATAATATCATTTACAAGCAGCTCTATATTTGTTCGTCTATCTTTATTAACACGGTTTATTGCCGGTGTCCTTTCTCTCTTCTTTTTTAAAAGTTTACCTATGAAAATACATACTCCAATTCCTGCTACTATCACTAATATTGCACCTATAACATTCCCCAACAGTCCTTGTGCAGATAGGGTACATATTACAACAAAAGCGATTACAGCCCAAATTAATCCATCCATTTTTCACCACTGCTATGAAGTGACCTTTGTCAAATGTAAATCGTAAAAATCACCACATATTTTTCCTTTCATTAAATTTTAACGCTGGTTATTTCTATCAGCTGACTAAACGAGCCTCCACAACTTTTCCCGCACGAACTTTTAATGTAATTCCAAAACTTAGCAGTCCTTTACTTCCTTTTTTTAAATATCTTGCACATTTTGCTTTCGATATTCTCTGCATAGGATCTTCCCCACCTGCAATGTAATATTTGGTGCGTTTCGTTATTTTAAACTTTCGGGTTTTTTCTCCCATAAATTTTACTTTTTTCGATGTATCATTTAAGCGACTTCCTTTTGTAAGTGCTCCTGATATCTTAAGTTTATTTCCTTTTATGGACGCATCATAAGCAATTCCCTGCTTGTTCTTTTTACTACTGTCATAATAATAGACATATTCACTCGGATTTAATGTCGTTTCATAATATTGATATTTTGCCTTCGCCTTCACATCATGTGACGGAACAGCAAGTACACCAAATGCCGTTGTCACAAGCAAACTTGCCAAAACAAAAATAACTAATTTTATTTTCTTCATATAATTTCACTCTCCTTTAAATTGCTTTCTTCAAATTCTTCTTCGTTACTTTTTTGAATTTATAGCTCATCTCATAAATATTTCCTACCAGTTTGTTTCGCTTTTTTTCAAATTTTGACTCACTTACCTTTTTGCCATTAATAAAGAAACCATCCATTGTACTTTTATCTAATGTCGCTATTTTCTTTTTCTTACCCTTCTTATATTTGTAAACAATTTCCCTGCCATCAGTAAAAGTTCCAGAGTACATCGTAATTACACTTTTTTTCGTGTTGTAATAATACTCTGTTCCTCTCTGCCAACTATTGAATACTTTAACGATGCATTTAACCTTTCCGTTTACGCAGGCATACAAAGCTGTATCTGTTCCACCATTCCAATCCTTTGCCATCGACCAGCCATTTACCATACATTCATCAATTCCATCATGGTCAAAATCAATATAACAAAAATAAATTGCTCCCTGATCATTTAAATAGCCGCTTTTTTTCAATTGCTTTTTCAATTTAAGCAGAGAAGTCATGTACTTTTTATGAACGGTACGATTGCTCATTTTTGCAGAAACATGACTGCTATTCACACCACATATAATTGCTATCAGGCATAATACCGCAACCTGAATCCTAAAATATCTTTTCATCTTTCTTCCTCCATTCATTATTTCACTTTACATTTTTTCGTAATACTCCATTTGCCGTATACTTTCTTTGTGCCAACTTTTTTAAATGCTCTGACACGAACATAATACGTCTTTTTCCGTTTTAATCCTCTCAATTTAACCCTTTCTGCATAAAGGTCATATCGTTTTGTTTTCTTCTTTTTGGTAAACGATTTGTTTAATGCATACTGCACTTCAAATCCATCCTGTGAAACAAACCACCGCCAAGTTACGATAAGACTCTTTTTCGCTGCCTTTTTAACCTTAACGCCGGTCACTTTCTTAACCGTAACATCATCACTTGAAGTATCATCACTGCTCCAGTTGTAATCGGCGTCATCGTTCTGTGATGATGGCTTTTTGGTAGCCTGCGGTTTCTTCGTAGACTGTGGACGGTTGGTTGCCTGTGGCTTTTGCGTAGCGTTCGGTGTATTGGTTGGAGCCGGTGTGCTTGTCGCCGTTGGCGTCTTGTCAAATTCACCGATAAATCCAACGTCTACACTCTGCCCTGTATAATCGTTCCATTTACCATTTGCATACATTTGTACATAGTTTTCTCCCCCGCAGTCAGCCGTATTATTTGGCTCATTTTGCGACCAGTTGGTGTATGTTACGGCGGAACCGTCACGCCAGACAAATTTTCCTTCTGCCTTCTCATCGCTGGCACCAATGTAAAAGGTTTTATTTAATTCTTTTACCTTTTGAGCAATCACATTATTTTTTTCTTCTGATTCGATTTTCACCAGATTTCCACCAAGTTCCTTGCAATAACGTTCTGCCAGTGCATAAGGAATTCCCGCCGTGTAGAAACGGTAAACTTTGTTTCCATACGTAATCTCAGCCGCTGGTTTAAGATTCAGTGGCGTTTCCAAAATAAAACCGGAATAAATGTACGAGGACGGCATGTCATTCCAGCGTCCATGTCCACGGGTTGCCGCCATATAAAATTCACTGTTACCGGCGCAATCCGGCTGTGCAGCATCCCAATTGGTATATGTAACGCTTGAACCACTCTGCCATTTCCACGGCTGTCCTTTTCCCGCCTGACTTCCGCCGATGTAATAATACTGTCTTATCTGGTCGGATACTAAATTAGTAATTACCTGCTGTTTTTGCGCATCTTCCACTTCAGCAAGTTTACTTTGCAGTTTGCCGGACAGCGTTTTCATTTCATCCCATGAATAATTCTCGTTATACAAAGACAACAAAGAGTTTCCATATTTTACTATCCTTTGCGGAAGCAAACCTAATGGAACTACACAGCCACTTCTGCCGCAACTGTAATTTCCGTATTTATCATAAACGTAAATATGCGTAACATAACTTCCTACTTCGTTATTGTGTTCTGAAATGTTTACCCGGAACCGGTAAGTATCACCGGAAACACGCGTACCTCTTACTGCTTGATTGGTCCACCAGTCTTTGGCAATGTCATCCTGATCGTTTTTCGCAGTCCACGTCGGAAACTGTACGCGGTCCACCCCACTCGCATCGCTTGCCTTACATTCTACGGTGTAGCCTTTGGAATCTTTTTCTACCACTTTGATATCCGTCAATGTCGGTGCCGTGCGGTCAATATAAACAATCGATGTTGGCACACCACTTTTATTTCCGGATGAATCCCATGCATAAATATGTGTCACATAATTTCCCTGCACCGCTCCGGATTTGAGTGAGGAAAGTGAGATTCTTGCAGAAGCTGTATTTCCGGATACACTGCCCTGAATCCAGTTTGCATCCTCGCCTCGGTGTTTGTCTGTGTTCCAGGAAGGAAATTCAACCTTGGAAATGCCTACATTATCCGATACGTTACAGACTACGGTATAGCCATCCGCATTGACATCCGTGATTCGGACGTTGCTGATGGTTGGGGGCGTTGTGTCTCGTGAATCATTTCGATACACATAGCCCGACTGCCATGAGGAATATCTGCTCAATGGCTGTGGTGCCACCGATGAACTTGGTGTCCATGAATCATAGCAGTATAAAACTCCCTTTTCTTTCGACAGCTGATTTGCCAGCATTACATAATGTCCCGGCACTTTAACAATCGTATAATAGCCGGCATTAATGTTAAACCACAACTGGTTAGCATCCGCATTCCAATTGCCTAAGTATGTAAGTTGTTTTCCTTTCTGACTCGCATAAATGGATGGTGCATTTCCACCGTTTGTCTGATAAAAACCACTATTAATTAATCCATTGCTCCGCTGCCAGTTTAAATAACTATCCGGATTAAAACCGGCACTTCTGTCAACATTTGTTTCATATAAAAGTTTTGCCTGTGCCGTGACCCAGCAGCCATACTGACGCATATTGTAGTCATCAGAAGCACCCTGACTCCAATAACGATAGTCGCCTGAATAGCTTGCGGCTTGCGCTTTTGTTCCCCAGTCTGCTCCCGGAATCGACTGTAAAATCCCAGCAATTGCAAAAATCATAAAGAACACGGTTACTCGCAGCGATACTTTTAATTGTTTTTTCATACCAATCTCTCCTTTCCTTCCTACATAAAATACTTCTCAATCGTTTTCTGCATCCCTCTCGCCACAGGAAGCACCACATTTCCTGCGACGGTACACTCCCGATACCCAACTCCCATAAGGTAGTCTGTATTAATCACATAACTGTGATGAATTCGAATAAAGTTATCCGGCATCTTCTCCAAAAATGCAGCTAATGTCATGCGGCTGTGAATAGTTCCCCACCCATTGGTAGTGATATACAAATCATGATTCAATATTTCCGCATAAATAATCTGCTTGATGGGTAATCGAAGCTTTTTCCCCTCACTGTAAAAGTAAAACATGATATTCTCCTCGAAACGCTTTTTCCACCCCTTTTCTATATTCCCATAGTATACAAAATCCCCGTACCAACTTTTTTCAAAATATTTAGGATTTATAAAAAGGTATAAAAATCCATCACTATTTTATCACTTTATGGCGAAAAATCGGGTGTTGTGTCGTAACTAACGGTTCTATCGACGTAGACGGTAAGATTTTCCTATTCGTAAATTTGAAATATAGAAAATGCAAAAAAAAGACAGCTGCCGCTGATTTTGCAACAACTGTCACCTTAATGATTCATATTTTCTTAAAGTCCCATTTCCTCACAGATATCCCCATACCAATACACTTCATCCTGCTCAATATAATGGAGCATAATAGCATCCAATTCAAACCTTTCATCCAGCCTGCTCATATTGCATGCGGTCAGTGTCGCCTCGGAAAGGCGCAAAAACATTTCCTTTGCCTCACCGGCAGGAGCACGCTGTAAACAAACCGTATAAATTAACGGCAGCAAGTCTTCCCGCTGAATCTGCGGGCACCGCTGTTTTTTATCGGCACTCCATGTCTCTAAACAGGCACGCGCAGTCTTTACATCCCGGCACGCCTCCTCTGTATGGATATTTTCAGCAATAAATTTTAAAATCCACTCCGGAACCTGTGCACCGCCAGGCAAGTGCTTTAACTGTCTTTTCGCCTGTGCCGCATGAATTAACTGTTCCTTCTGAATCGGACCTCGAAACAAATCCGAATAGCGCTTCGCATAACGTGAACCGTCTCCAAAGACCTCTGACAAAAACTTTGCATTGGACGGTTTTGTCGCATAAACCGACTTTGCAAGTTCCCAAATAACCTCCTGCATATGCTGTGCCACCGTGTACTGGCGCGCATACCGGTTTTTATGTAAAAAACGGTCAATTTGTTTGCGCGGAGTTTCCCTGCGTTTTCCGTGCTTTTGCTGCCATGCAGGGAAATTTACTTCAGCGAGAAGTTCATCTAAGCGTTTCTTCTCCTCATCTCTTACCCACGAAAGAATACTGTCTTTGTATTGTTTCACATAGTTAAGTGCCGTCTGGCTGTACCCTTTGAACCAGTCGACACGTCCTCCCATCCACCACAGAAATTCCTCCGTGGAAAAATCAAGCGTTCCCTCATACGCATTCATCAGTTCTCTCGTACTCCGTGTGTGGGAAATCACCACATTGTCTTCTAAATTTTCCTCATAGAAAGCAATCATTTTCTCGCACTGCTCCATCGATTTCTTATGGTCAATGCCGTAAAGATAAATCATTTCCTGATAATCATTGACATAAAAAGACGGTTCACCGATTCCCACCATCAAATACTGCTTCGTCTCCTCCCTGTCAAGCCCCATGGCAAATGCCATTTGAAAAACTGCCTGACGGCTCGGCCTATGATACTTTTCCAAACCAAACCAGCGGTGCATCGTAGGAAGAGAGGCGAAATCCACACGGCCGGTTCGCTGGCGGAATACTAAAAATGCCTGACGCCTCGTCTGTTTATCCGGTTCATTTTCTCCCCATGGATACCCCATCCGCTCCATAATAAATTCATCAAATCTCATCCAAGCACTCCCATTCCATACACCATTCCGACAAACAAGTAACTGCACAAAATCGGAATGGACTTGATAAATCCTCTACGAACGGCTTTCATGTTCTTCCTTCTCCCTGTCAATAAACATCATAATAAAGGCGGCAAGCAAAAAGAATGCACACACTAAAATTGCCTTTTCCTGCATATAAGAAATGCATACATTTCCAAGTACGGCACCAATAATAAAGCACAAAATCACACCGTAATAAAGGATGCTTTTTGACAAACACTTTTTCTCTTTCGTATGTATATAATCGCACAAATTCTGTGTACCGCTGCGAAGATTTCCGATACACATCGTAGTCGCAATTCCGTTTCCGTGAATCTTACGGAAACTCTCTACCTGAATTCCGCAGGCAAGTGATGTTAAACTGTTTGCTAAGAGATTAAGAGAAACCGGAATAAAGCACACGCCGGCAAGGACAATCGCCTCTAACAATACAGAAATCTGCCGCCAGTGAAGCCTTTTTTTCTCATCCATCCGAAAACGCACCAAATCAGCCAGCATAATTCCAGCCGCAAATGCAAGTACCGGAAACAAATACCGCACAACCTCCGGCCAGTTTCTCTCGGATATGCTTACGCCAAGCAACAGCATATTTCCCGTCTGTGCATTTGCAAATACATGGTCGCGCATGATGTACGAATACGCATCCATAAATCCACCGGATGCCGCTAACACGATTCCTAACTCGATGGACTCTGACATCTGCTTTGCTATTTTTTTCATTCCTATCGCTCCTTTATCACAATTGTATCACCCGGTGCAAACACCGTGTTTCCATTTGGAATAATCAATTCTTCCCCCCGCTGAATCATCACGACTAACTTTCCTTTTCCGAGATGAATCCGCGATAAACTTTTGCCTACCCATTTGTGACTGCCGTCTAACTCAATTTCAATCAGCCGCACACCATCCACATCACCCGGTGCCTTTGCACTGAGAATCAATGTGTCGCCCGGCACAAGCACAGTGTCTCCGTTTGGCGTCACATCTTTTTCATCCCGCTGAATCTGAACGAGAAGCGTCTCTGGCGGCAGCAAAATATCTCTAATCTTACTGCCCGCCCACGGATGATTTTCTTCAACCGTAAACTGGATAAATTGAACCGGCACCTCTTCGGTGTAATCGGTAAAAGTCTTTAATACGTCTTCTTTATCATCAATCATATGGAGCATTTTCGCTACATACGGAAGCAGTGTTCCCTGCAAAAGAATGGAAAAAAGCACGATGAAAAATATCATGTGAAAAATGTCGTGTTCAAACACCGTGCCGCTGCTCCTTGCCATTATCGCAAACACAATGGACGCCGCTCCGCGAAGTCCCGCCCACGAAACTAATATCTGCTGCCGCCATTTACTTCGAAAAGGCGTTAATAGCAAACATACAACCGCAGGTCTAGCAACAAACGTCAAAAACAGCGCAATCATCAGCGACGGAAAGACAACCGCCGGCAGTGCCGATGGAAATGCCAACAGCCCAACAAGGAAAAAGACTAACATCTGCATCAATCCGGTCACACCGTCAAAGAAATGTACCAGCGACTTTTTATTGTCCAAATCCGCATTTCCCAGTACAATACCAAACAAATACGCACTCAGGTATCCATTGCCGCCAACTGCGGAAGGAACCGCATACGCCAAAAGCACAAAAGCAAATACTAAAATGGTATCAAAGCCTTCTGTCGTAACCTGAAATTTTTTCAAAACAAAAATCGTAATTCCCGCCATCAAGGCACCGATTGCCACGCCATAAATAATCTGCGCAAACACCGTATAGGTAATGGCTCCCGCACTGATTTTGCCACCACTAATCAAACCAAGCATAATCGTAGTAAGCATATAGGAGCATGGGTCATTACTACCACTTTCCACCTCTAAAAGAGAGGCAGTCCGGTACTTTAAGTTCAATCGTTTAGAACGCAAAATCGAAAACACCGACGCCGCATCGGTCGAGCTTATCAGCGAGCCAATCAAAAGACTCTCAAGCAGTCCGATGTGAAGTGCATAGTAACAAAACAATGCCGTCAACCCCGCCGTAAGAACAACACCGGCGGTCGATAAAATAACCGCGCGCAGAGCAATTGGTTTTGCAGCACTCCATTTTGTTCCAAAGCCACCATAAAACATAATAAAAATCAGGGCAATGGAGCAGATTTGTTCTGCCAGTTCAAAGTTTTCAAACGAAATCCGAATGACACCATCCGAGCCGAAAAACATACCAAGCACAATGAAAATCAAAAGCATCGGAACACCAATGCGGTTCGATATTCGGTTCCCTACTAAACACGCTAGAATCACAATCGATACGAAAAGAATTGCAAATGTCATAGTACTTCCTTTCTTTGTCGTTTTTTTCGGTTACTTCTTAATCGCCCACCGCATTTTCGTAGAACGTGCCCGCCCATTTTGTGCACATTCTTTCGCCGAAGGGCGTATCACATCTTTTGCATAATCGCTGTAAAGACCAGCTTTGTAGCCGGACTTTAGCGCCTTTTTTACAAGACGGTCTTCGCCGGAGTGGAAGGTAAGAATTGCTGCCCTTCCGCCGGGTTTTATGCATTCCGGTAATTTTTCCATAAATTCATACAATACTTCAAATTCATTATTTACATCAATGCGCAGCGCCTGAAAGACCCGCTGACACGTTTTTTTGACGGTATCTTTGCGCTCCTTTTCCGGAAGAAACATTAACGTCTTTTCAATGACATCACGCAGTTTCTTCGTCGTGTCCATCCGGTTTCCTCTGCGGATTTCATCGGTAATGGACTTTGCCAACTCCTCACTGTAAGGTTCATCTGAGTTTTCATACAGCATCCCGGCAAGCTCCTCTTTGGTAATCGTGTCAAGCCGTTCGGCGGCACTGATTCCTTCCTTTTGGTTTAACCTCAAATCAAGAGGACCTTCTACTTTAAAGGAAAATCCACGCTCAGGATTATCAATCTGCATGGAAGACACACCCAAATCGGCAAGCACAAAATCAAATCCGCCTGCCTCCTTTGCGATTTCGTCAATCGTACAGAAATTCTGCAGTTTTATTGTGAGAATTTCTTCGCCGTATCCCTGCTCCAAAAGGCGTTTCTTCGTCTTAGCTGATTCTTCCGGATCCACATCTGTCGCATAAATATGTCCCCTGCCCTCTAAACAGGCAAGCATTGCTTTTGTGTGCCCGCCATAACCAAGTGTCGCATCAAACCCGGTCTGCCCCGGCTGAATCTGCAGAAAATCCAGAATTTCCTGTACCATAATCGAAAGATGCATCCCTGCCGGTGTATTTCCCTTGCGAATCACATGCTCAATCATATCCTGATACTTCTCCGGCTGGTGTTCCTTATATTTTTCCTCAAATTTCTTCGGATATTTTCCACTGTAATGTACTCGTCTTTTGTGCTTTTTTTCTTCCTGTGGCATCATTTTCATCCCTTCTTTGCATTTTCTGCTTTATGATACAATATTCAGCGGATATAGGTCAAGTAAGCGCTTAAATATTTTATGACAAAATTCATGATTTATGGTGATTTTTTAATTTTTTGCAACTTTTTTTAATTCTCATTCGTAATATTTGTATAACTCAAAGGAACAATTAAACTTATACAAAAAAGGAGGCAGCACTCCGCCATCTTATTTTACCAAAAACAATTACCACAATTGGAAGTTACGCCTTTGCCGGTTGCTCTTCCTTATCCCGGATTGATTTTAATCACACGGAAAAACTGCACATTCAACAGTATGCGTTTGCAGACTGTGACCATTTGCAGGATCTGGATTTAAATAATATGCGAATTGGTCCTTATGCGTTCAGCGGTGTGTCTCCGCTTGCATCGGTCTCATTATTTAACGTTGATTTTTATGAAATAAACGAATGTGAAACTTCCACCGGCATTTATCCATTCGGCACCCGTACGGTCAAAAAAATGTTTGTCGACAGTGCCCTGACTTCCTTTTATTTTCCTGGCAGCACATCAGTTGAACATCTTTATGTCTGCGGCCGCTTAACAGCATTAAAGGGTGATGTTAAATCATACAAAAAAGTAAAAGTAATTCACACATACCCTTCCGCAAAAGCCGCCTCTTTTGCCAAGAAAAAGAAACTTTGCTACGAAACACTCAAAGTCTCTGGCAAAATGGAAAAAGTGGAACAAACGAATTTAACTGCATATAATTATGTTCTTGGCAGGATATCCCCCGCCTTACTGGCTAAGCCAGCAGGGCGGAGATTTTTTAATAATAATTATGACTCCTTACTTTTATTTCGAGCAATCATAATATCCATACAATGCTGGTGTGGCACACCGCCGCTGTTACAATCAAATACAACTTCTTCAATTTTGTGGAAATACCAATCATGATACAAGGTAAAAATTTGTCCTGATTTCCATCGAAAACGATTTTTTTCCTTCCCTGGTAAAATTTCAACAAATGGTTTATCCACAAATACATTCATAACATGAATTCCATCCGGCTTGGTATGTTGCTTCAACTCATTTACAACATCTTTCCTTTTCTCCGGTTTCAAAAAATGAAACACTCCACTACATAAAACAATATCATAATCTTCGCAAAGCTGCATATCCTCAATATTTGCTGTAAAAAAATCTACATAAACACCATGCTGTGAAGCTAACGCCCTTCCCTTTTCAACTCCTGTCTCTGCCAAATCAAAAGCAGATACATGGTATCCATTTCGTGCTAAAAAAACAGCATCTTTTCCTTCCCCGCACCCTACATCAAGAACCTTTAACGGCTTTATTGGCGGCTTTAATTTTAAAATTTCATAGCATAAGTCATTCGGCTTTATTCCCCAATAATACCCTTTCTCCTGATATCGTTTTTCATAATCGCTCAATATTGGAGACTGATATCCAAGAAGAGAATCCACACTCATCCCAAATACCTTTGCAATTGCAGGTAACAAACTAATTTCAGGACATGTCATCCCATTTTCCCATTTTGATACCGCCTGATTTGACACATGCAATTTTTTTGCCAATACTTGCTGCGTGATACCAAGTTCTTTCCTTTTTTTCATAATAATTGAACCAATTTCCAACCTTCACACCTCCTACTTATATTGTAGAGTACAAATTTTTAGAATGCTATCACTTTGTTGTTGAATTTTCAATTAAATTTCGCCAAATAGTTAAAAACTCTTGACACACACTTACATGTGTTATATAATGCCAATCACAATGATACTTCTCCTGTCTGACAGTGGAGGGAGACGATAGGATGGAGAACACGCAAAAGAACATTGAGGAAAATTTACAGTCATCCAAAAAGCATTCTTACAATTTACATAGCCCCGGCGTACGCACTTACAAAGACAGCGTATTTTGCCGAATATTTAACGAGAAAA